>OKST01001431.1_pt1 | contig 11076 bp, 7 predicted proteins | sample 1606341 | NCBI WGS metagenome assembly OKST01 (sample SAMEA3879563, study PRJEB24766) | human gut metagenome | biome: human-associated habitat; feature: feces | place: USA | collected 1985/1987 | reverse complement strand
CGCGGCGCTCTTCTCCGGATACCCGCAGCCGCGGCAGACGACACTCTTCCACGACCGGAAAACGGGCCGGAGTTTCCGTTTCCACCGTACCGAAGAGGGACTGCCCGTCGGACTGTACGCCCTGTCGGACGGCTGCGCCCTCGGATTGATCCCCTACGGGGAGCGCGAAGCCTTCGCAAAGGCGCTTCCGCCCCGGGAAGCCGAACGCCTCCTGCGGATGCGGGAGGACGACAATCCGGTCCTGGTCAAATACCTGTTCTGAAACGTCACAACGCAAAAACGCATACATGCAATGATGGAAGAGAAGATAAAGCAGGTGCTCTCGACGGTCGTCCACCCCGAAACGGGGAAAGACATCGTGGCGAGCGGATTCATCGAACATACGGCGGCGGCCGACGGCAAGGTGACCGTCGTGCTGCGCTTCGCCAAGACGCGCGACCCGTTCGCCGTGAAGATCAAGAACCAGGCCGAATCGCTTTTGCGCAAGGCGTTTCCGGGCGCGGAGGTGCTCGTCGTGATCAAGGAGGGCGGGGCGGCTCCGCGTCCCGAACCCAAATTGAAGACCACCACGGGCGGCATCGCCAGGGTAATCGCCGTCGCCTCGGGCAAGGGTGGGGTAGGCAAGTCCACCGTCACGGCCAACCTGGCTATCGCCCTGCGGAACATGGGTTTCCGCGTCGGCGTCCTCGATGCGGACATCTACGGACCGTCGCAGCCCAAAATGTTCGGCGTGGAGGGCTACATGCCCGAAGCCGTGCAGGAGGAGGGCACGGACCGCATCCTTCCGGCCGAGGCGATGGACATCAGGCTCATGTCGATCGGCTTCTTCATCAAGCCCACCGACGCGCTGCTGTGGCGCGGCGCGATGGCCGTGAGCGCCCTCAAGCAGATGATCCACCAGACGCGCTGGGGCACGCTGGACTTCCTGCTGGCGGACCTGCCTCCCGGCACGGGCGACGTGCATCTGTCGATCATCGGCGAGCTGAAGATCGACGCCGCGGTGATCGTCTCCACGCCTCAGCAGGTAGCCGTGGCCGACGTGCGGCGCGGCGTGGAGATGTTCCGCAATCCGCAGGTGAACATCCCCCTGGCCGGCATCGTCGAAAACATGGCCTGGTTCACCCCGGAAGAGTTGCCCGAAAACCGTTACTACCTCTTCGGAAAGGGAGGCGCCCGCCGCTTCGCCGAGGAAAACGGCATAGACCTGTTGGGAGAAATACCTATCATACAGTCCATTATGGAAGGCGCTGACACGGGAACGCCGTCGGTGTCGATCGACGCCCGCGTCGAACCCTATTACCGGGAGATAGCCGACCGGATTGTTGATAAGGTGGTCAAATAACCCCACGAACGATGTTGATAAACCCGCAATAACTTTTGAAAAGAAAAACCCGGAACCGTTTGCAAAATCCATCTTTCGCCCGGTATAGACAAAACAAGAAAACGGCAAAAAAAAGTTTTCGCAAAGTATGATTCGGGATATGCACGGAAAAAGAGAGGCGAATGTTTACAATCCGGAGATGTCGAAATGTCGAAACCGGTTTTGAACATTTGTCGGTAACTTTCAAAAAACCAGGTTTCGACAACCTCCCGGACCTTATCGGCAGAACAGAATACGGAACTTCGAAAAGCTATGCTGTGGATAACCCGAAATACGGTATAATTATCAACACTATCAACAGGCATTATATTTATTTTTAATTATTCTTTTAATAAAATAAAAGTATAAAAAATAAAAAACGATGGTCGATAACTCATCGAAACTCAAAACGGAAATCGAGCGGCTCAAACGCGAGAAGAACGCCGTTATCCTGGCGCACTACTATACGCTGCCCGAAGTGCAGGAGGTAGCCGATTTCCTGGGCGATTCGCTGGCGCTCTCCATCGAGGCGCAGAAGACCGACGCCCGGATCATCCTCTTCGCCGGCGTGCATTTCATGGCAGAGACGGCCAAGGTGCTCTCGCCTGAAAAGAAGGTGCTGCTTCCGAATCTCGAAGCGGGATGTTCGCTGGCAGAATCGTGCGATGCGGCCGCTTTCGCGGCTTTCAAGGCGAAATATCCCGGCTACAAGGTGGTTTCGTACGTCAATACTTCGGTCGGGGTGAAAGCCTTGACGGATGTGTGCTGCACCTCGTCCAATGCCCTGAAGGTCGTAGAGTCGATTCCGGCCGACCAGCCGATCATCTTCGCTCCCGACCGGAACCTGGGTTCCTATATCCAAAAGCTGACTGGACGCGAGAATATGGTGATCTGGGACGGCGCCTGCCATGTGCACGAGGAGTTTTCGTTGGAGAAAATCCTGGAACTGAAGCGGCAGCATCCCGCAGCGCAGGTGGTGGTGCATCCCGAATGCAGGGCCTATATCGTGCAGGTGGCCGATTTCGTCGGTTCGACGGCGGCTATTCTGGACTATTGCGGCAAAAGTTCCGCCAGGGAGTTCATCGTGGTGACCGAAGCGGGGATTCTGACCGAGATGAAGCGCCGCTATCCGGAGAAGACGTTTATCCCGGCCCCTCCCGACGACGAGGCGTGCGGATGCAACAATTGTAGGTATATGAAGATGATTACGCTGGAGAATATCTTCACCACGCTGCGCGACGAGCGGCCCGAAATATCGCTCGACGAGGAGGTACGCCGCCGTGCCGAGCGTTCGATCCTCAACATGATCGCCATCAAGTAGGTTTTTCGCTCGCCGGAGGGCGATCCTCCGGTCGCACGGCCTGTGCGGTTACGGAGGCGGAACGGCGGATTTCCGGTCGGCGGCCAAAGAGGAGAAACGAGGGAGAACCTGCCCGGCCGGTTGCGGCGAAGGACGAAAAAAGAGAACAGGGGAAGGAACGGAGAGAGTGCGGCATTCCGATCCGGTTGGGCGGATGCGGAGCCGGTCGTATGAAGTGCGAACAGAGAAATTCAACTATATATTTTTTATAAACCAAGTAAACAAACATTTTAAGGAGAGATGAAAAAACTGATTTTATGCCTGGCTGCGGCAGTCGTATCGCTGACTGCCGCTGCAGACGAGGGTATGTGGCTTCTGCCCTATCTTCAGAAGATGAACATCGGGGATATGAAAGCCAAGGGCTGCCAGCTCACGGCCGAAGATATCTATTCGGTGAATCACGGATCGCTCAAGGATGCGATCGTCATTTTCGGTAACGGTTGTACGGGCGAGGTCGTATCGCCCGAAGGACTCGTTTTCACCAACCACCATTGCGGTTACGGTTCGATTCAGGCCCTCTCTTCGGTGGAGCACGACTACCTGAAGGACGGTTTCTGGGCCATGTCCAACGAGGAGGAGCTGCCGGCTCCGGGGCTGACGGTCACTTTCATCCGTCGAATCATCGACGTAACGCCCGAGGTGCTGGGCAACATCCCCTCGATCGCCAAGGGCGAGGAGCGTTCGGAAATGGAGGATAAGAACATCGAGGCGCTGTACGAGAAATTGCGGGCCGAGAATCCCGGCATGACGATCAACATCCAGCCGTTCTTCGGTGGCAACCAGTACTTCGCGTTCGTGATGGAGGTTTATCGAGACATCCGTCTGGTCGGTACTCCCCCGACGTCGATCGGCAAGTTCGGCGGCGAAACCGACAACTGGATGTGGCCGCGTCATACGGGCGACTTCTCGATCTTCCGCATCTATGCCGGCAAGGACAACCGTCCGGCGGAATATTCGGAAGAGAACGTACCCTACAAGGCCGAAGAGTTCCTCAAGGTGTCGCTCGACGGTTACAAGGCCGACGATTTCACGATGATCATGGGCTTCCCCGGTTCGACCGAGCGTTACATGACTTCGTACGAGATCGACGAGATGTTCCAGGTTTCGGGTCCGCAGCGCATCGACATTCGCGGCGCCCGTCAGGACATCCTGAAGGAGGACATGGCCGCCAGCGACAAGGTGCGTATCCAGTACGCTTCGAAATATGCCAATTCGTCGAACTATTGGAAGAATACGATCGGCATGCTGCGCGGTCTGAAAAAACTGGACGTGAAAGCCTTGAAGGAGGCGCAGGAAGCCGAATTCCAGGCTTGGGCCGAGCAGAATACGCTGCCTGAAGAGGGATTCGTCGATGCGCTCGGCATGATCCGCGAGGCGGTGAACGACAACATGGCCTACACCGGTCCGCTCCAGTATTTGAGCGAGGCGATGGTCCGTTCGGTCGAAATCATGACCCCGGCTCTGGTGGCTAACCGGATGCTGACGGCCGAGGAGGTAAGCGACGAAGCGAAAGCGCAGGCGAAGGAGTATTACGCCAACTTCTACAAGGATTACAACCTGCCGACGGACCGCAAGGTAGCCCGGAAGATGCTTTCGATGGTCAAGGAGAACGTGAAGGATCTGCCGACCGTTTTCGCGGAGGTGATCGACGCGCAGTTCGGCGGCGACATCGACGCTTATGTGGATTACCTGTACGACAATTCGGTCTTCACGGACGAGGCCAAGGCATCGGCCGCTACGTCCGAGCAGATCAAGAACGATCCGGCGGTAGTGTTGGCTACGTCGGTTCTGAACAAGATGAAGGAGCTGCGCGAGAAGGCCGTACCCAACCTGCAGAAATATGCGGACGGACATCGTCTTTACGTAGCCGGTCTGATGCGCATGCAGCCCGACAAGGCCTGGTATTCGGATGCGAACTTCACCATTCGTCTGACTTACGGTCAGGTGTTGCCTTATGAACCTGCCGACGGCGTGGTATATGATTACTACACGACGCTCAAGGGCGTGATGGAGAAGGAGGATTCTTCGAATCCCGAATTCGTCGTTCCCGCCAAGCTCAAGGAGCTTTACGAGGCGAAGGATTTCGGTCCCTATGCCAACTGCAAGGGCGAACTTCCCGTAGCGTTCCTGGCCAACTGCGACATCACGGGCGGTAACTCGGGTTCGCCGATGATGAACAGCCGCGGCGAGCTGATCGGTCTGGCTTTCGACGGTAACTGGGAGGCTATGTCGGGCGATATCGCCTTCGAGCCGGATGTACAGCGTACTATCGGCGTGGACGTTCGCTATGTGCTCTTCGTGATCGACAAGTTCGCGGGTGCGGACTGGCTGCTCGACGAGATGACCCTCGTGAAGAGCGACTGCACCAAGGCATGCGATCAGAAGGATGTGAAGAAAAAGGAGACGAAGGCTTCGAAGAAAAACGCCAAGAAAGCGGACAAGAAGCGTAAGTAACTGGAAATACGGCGAATGTGCGTTTGCTTTGCAGGCGCATGTCCGCGAATCGAAAAGGGGAGAACGCTCGCAGCGTTCTCCCCTTTTCGATGTTGAAAAACGGTCGGATGAAATTTACGCATTGCGGGGTATGAAAACCGTCCTTCTTTTCGGATCGGTTTGCAGAAATAAAATAAATGACTATTTTTAGAATTTCATTCGTGCGGATAAGTGAGATAGAGATGAAGACGAAAAAAGGAAAGGATATGACCTGCGAAGAGGTCTTGGAGTGGCTTGCGGCCCATGCCAATCCGGAGTTCCGGGAGGGAATGGTGCGGTTCGGAATCGACGCCCGGCTGGCGGTCGGGGTGCGGGTGGTCGATCTGCGGCGTCTGGCGCTGAAGATCGGCCGGAATCATGCGCTGGCGCTGGAACTCTACCGCAGGCCGGTGCACGAAGGGCGGATCCTGGCGTCGATGATCGCCGATCCGGCGCTGTTCCGTCCGGAGGAGATGGATGCCTGGGTCGCCGAATTTCGGTCGTGGGACCTGTGCGACCAGTGTTGTATCAACCTGTTCCGCTATACGTCGTACGCTTACGGCAAGGTGCGCGAATACGCCGCTTCGGACGAGGAGTTTACCCGACGGGCGGGGTTCGCTCTGCTGGCTACGCTCGCCGTCGGGGATAAACGGGCTTCGGACGACGATTTCAGGGCCTTTCTGCCGCTGATCGAACGGGGTGCGGAGGATTCCCGCGTCCGGATCGGAAAAGCCGTGAATTGGGCCCTGCGGCAGATCGGCAAACGCAGCCGGGGGCTTTACCCCGATGCGCTGGCGCTGGCCCGCAGACTGGCGGCGAAGGAGGGGGCGGCAGCCCGCCGGATCGGACGCGATGCGGTGCGTGAGCTGACGCTGGAGAGGATCATCGCCCGGATCAAATAGGGTGCAGACCCCCTTGCGGAAAGGCTTTGGAAAGAAAAAGGCTTTCCGCAGCGAAAATCACCGAAACAGATGCTATCTTTGGGCGAAGGATAAGTCGATCCGCTATGATGAAAGAGTCTAAATTCGTACGCACCAAAATCGTCGTGGGTTACGTGCTGATTGCCCTGATCGGCCTGACGGCCATGATCTACGTCTGGCGCCAGACCGGAGCGCTCCTCGAACCGGACCACAGCCAGCAGGAGCTTCGGCGGCGGCGCGGACTGGTCAATCAGACTCTCTACCATCTCTATGAGGCCGAAACATACGGTCAGATGCTGGTGGCCGGTTATGCCAGCTACGAGAATCGTTACAAACGCGAACTCCGGCTGGTACGGGAGTGCATCGATTCGCTCCGTATGCGTGCGGACGACGAGTCGCAGCAGATGCGTCTGGACACGATCGTGCGGCTGATCGCCGGCAAGGAGCAGGGGATCAAGGCTCTGGACCGCAACCTGCGTTCGGCGGGCACGGCGACGTTGTTGAGCGAAAATATCCAGCGGATGATTCCCATGCTGGACTCCCTGTCGCAACCGACTATCGAACCCGATACGATCCTGGTCCGCGATACGGTGCGCGTGGCTCCGAAAAAGAAGCGCAATTTCTTCCGCCGGTTCGGCGACCTGTTCAGCCCGCCCAAGAACGATTCGCAGGTGGTGGTGAAGACCCGGGTGCGGATCGACGCTCCGCCTCGGCAGATGAGTCTGGGGGATACCATCGCCGTAGTGCTGCAAGATCTGGAGCAGCGGGTGACCAGCGAGCGGCTGGCCCTTTACGACAAGGCGTGGCGGGAGGGGTTGCGGCTGCAACGCAACAACCAGCAGATCAATCAGCGGATTTACCGCCTGATTATCGACTTCGAGGAGGAGGAGACGGCCTATCTCTGGGAGCGGATGCAGGCTCGTGAACAGGTGCGGCGCAGCTCGCTCGTCATACTGGGCTCGGTGGCTGCCGGATCGCTGCTGGTGATGCTGCTCTTCGTCGGAATCCTCTGGCGGGACGTGAACCGCAGCAACCGTTACAAACGCCAGCTCGAAGCGGCTAATCGCCACAACGAAGCCTTGCTGGAGGCCCGTGAGAAGCTGATGCTTACCATTACGCACGACATCAAGGCTCCGCTGGGTTCGATCATGGGCTATATCGATCTGCTTACGCGTCTGGACCTGGGCAAGCGGGGTGCGCTTTATCTGGATCATATGAAGAGCTCGGCCGATCATCTGTTGGAGTTGGTGACCGACCTGCTGGATTTCTATAAACTCGACTCCAACAAAGTCGCCGTCAATCGCATCGCCTTCTCTCCGGCCGATCTGTTTACGGCTGTCTGCACCGGGTTCGAGCCGGTGGCTGCGGCCAAAGGAATCGAATTGCGGTGTACGCTCGCCGCCGAACTTTCGGGACAGGTCGCGGGCGATCCCTCGCGTGTGCGGCAGATCGCCGAGAACCTGCTTTCCAACGCGATCAAGTTCACCGACCGGGGGTTCGTCGCGTTCGACGCCTGGTTGGAAGAGGGGCGGCTGCTGTTCCGTGTCAGCGATACGGGTCGGGGAATCGGCCCCGAGGAGCGGGAGCGCATCTTTCAGGAGTTCGTGCGCCTGCCGTCGGCGGGCGGCGTGAGCGGCGTAGGGCTGGGCCTCTCGATCGTCGATCGCCTCGTGAAGCTGCTCGGCGGTACGATCGAGCTGGAGAGCGAACCGGGTGCCGGAAGCCGATTCCTGGTCGCTGTCCCGGTTGGGGAGGCGGAGGACGACGCTTCCGAAAAGGAAGCCGCAGCGGGGATGTGTCCGGGCAGAGTGTGTATGGAGGGCGGACGACCCCTCCGCTGCCTGCTGGTGGATGACGACCCCCTGCAACTTGAGATGACCGCAGCTCTCTGCCGGGAGTTGGGAATCGAAACGGAGAGCTGTCCTTTTCCCGAATACGCTGAAAAACTGGTGCAGGAATCCTCTTTCGATCTGGTTTTTACCGATATACAGATGCCCGGAGTGGATGGGTTCGAGGTGTTGCGACGGATTCGGGCCGTTCGTGCGGAGCTGCCGGTGGTAGCCGTTTCAGCCCGTTCGGACGATGAGTCGGCCTATGTCGAACGGGGATTTGCAGCCATGCTGCGGAAACCTTTCGCGCGGGCGGAACTGGTGGCCGTGTTACGCCGTGTCGTGCCGGAGGCGGGGGTTGCCCCGGAGGAGTGTCTTCCGGAAGAGGATGCGGTTCGCGGGTTCGAAGCTCTGACGGCTTTCGCCCGCGACGACGCCGAAGCCGCGCGGGAGATCATCCGGACCTTTGTCGCCGAGAACGAGGCCCATGCCGAAACCTTGCGCCGGGCCGCGCTCGCCGGAGATGCGGTCGCTTTGCGTGCGATCGCTCACAAAATGGTGCCGATCTACACGTTGCTGGGCGAGGAGGAGCTCGCTGCGGCATTGCGCCGTCTGGAGCGTTCGGAAGGTTCTGCGGACGGGGCTTTGCGCAGCGCAGCGCTCGGTGTAGCGGAAAGGGTCGGCGAAATTGTCCGGGCGGCAAAAAAAGAGTATCTTTGCGACCGTTGATCCCCGCCGGGGGCGTATTCCGACAGGAGGCCGTCCGTTCGCATCATGCCCGGACGGGAAGTTGCAGAGGATCGGACGCTTCGGTGCCGGACGATGCCGGAGAAGGAGCCTCGCCGAAGAGGAGCGTTGCGGGAAGCCTCTGCGGGCGGCTTCGGTTTTTTTGAATGAAATTTCGGTATGGAAAAGATATTGATCATAGATGACGATGTAACCTTTTCGCTGATGCTGCGCACGTGGCTCGGCAAGAAGGGCTTCGGAGTCGATACGGCTGCCGATATCGCCGCCGGGCGCCGGCTTCTCGCGGAGGGGAGCTACGATCTGGTGCTTTCGGACATGCGTCTGCCCGACGGGGACGGGACCGATCTGTTGCAGTGGATCGCCGAACGGGGCGTGACGGTGCCCGTGATCGTGATGACCGGCTATGCCGAAATCCGCAATGCCGTGGTGAGTATGAAGCTCGGCGCGAGGGACTATGTTTCCAAACCCGTTCAGCCGGACGAGCTGCTCCGCAAGATCCGCGAGGCGTTGGATGCCCCGCACCCCGAAACAGCTGTGCCCGCATCCGCAGCGATGGTTCCGGCGCCCGCGAAACCGCGTCGGAAGGGGGACAGGGCCTTGAGCGAAGGCGAATTGAATTACATCGAAGGGCACAGCGACGCTTCGCGTAAACTGTACGAATACGTCCGTCTGGTGGCTCCTACCAATATGTCGGTGCTGCTCGAAGGGGCGAGCGGCACGGGCAAGGAGCACGTGGCCCGGTTGATCCATCTGCGCAGCAAACGGGCGGGCAAACCCTTCGTGGCGGTCGATTGCGGCGCTCTGTCGCGTGAACTGGCAGCTTCGGAGTTTTTCGGCCATATCAAAGGCTCCTTCACGGGAGCGCTGTCCGATAAGAAGGGCGCTTTCGAATCGGCGCAGGGCGGTACGCTTTTCCTGGACGAGGTGGGCAACTTGAGCTACGAAGTTCAGATCCAGTTGCTGCGAGCCCTTCAGGAGCGCAGGATAAAACCCGTCGGAGGGCTGCGCGAAATCCCGGTGGACGTGCGTCTGATCTGTGCCACGAACGAGGATCTGGAGGCGGCTATCGCGCGCGGATCGTTTCGTGCCGACCTCTACCACCGCATCGACGAATTCGTGCTCCATATGCCCGATCTCGCGGAGCGCAGGGAGGATATTATGCTCTATGCCGACTTTTTTCTGGACCAGGCCAACCGCGAACTCGACAAACGCGTGGTGGGTTTCGATCCGGAGGCTGAAAAACTGCTCGTGGCCTGCGATTGGCCCGGAAATCTGCGGCAACTGAAGAACGCCGTGACCCGGGCGGTTCTGCTGACGACGGGCGAGTACGTCACTCCGGCCGAGCTGCCCGCCGAATTGTCGGAGGCTGTTCCGGCGCCGATCGCTTTGCGCGATCCGGCGGGAGAGGAAGAGCGGATCCGGCGGGCGCTGGCGGCGGCCGGCGGCAACAAATCCCAGGCGGCCCGGCTGCTGGGGATCGATCGCAAGACGCTCTACAACAAACTGCATCTGTACGGCATCGAATAGTCGTCGGGTGTGGAAATATTCCACATCATTTTGGGGATTTCCACACCGTTCCACAGCCGCATATAAAATTATCAATTTCTTATATCTTTGATTACCAGCATAATGATTTATGCCGGCGGATTGGCATACACCTTGACGATGTAATGAATACAGAGGTTGGGGAACCGAAGGAAAAAAATTATTTTTTAGTTAAAAAACAATCGCAAAATGAAAAAGTTATTCATTGCAGCAGCTGTAATCGTAATGGCCGGAAGCATGGCTTCCTGCGGTCAGAAAACCCAGAAGGCCGCCCAGGATACGGCCGCGACGGAACCGGTAGCGACCGAACAGGTCGAGACTGTCGAGATCGAAGCCGTAACGCCGGAATCCGAGATTCCTGCCGCTGCAGAGAGTCAGAAAACACAACCGGAGCAGGCAAATAATAAGTAGTAATTTGGAGGGTTATTATTAGTTAAACAATTGTTGCTTGCCAGGGGGCGTACCGATAGCGGTGCGCCCCCGCCATTTTGTACCGGGACGGAATTCGAATTTTCGGGATGGGAACGATGCGGCAGGTTTCGGTATCAGTTGGGGAAATCCGACGATTATTTCGCCGGAAGTTGTTGAGTAAAAGTTTGTCCCGGTATTGGATGATTTGCATTCGATTTATTTGGATGTCGTGGATGTTTTGGTTATATTTACAATGTCGAAGATAGTCACCAATGGCCTGATTATAAACTATAAATTATTTTTGCTATGTATTTAGAATCGTAGAACAACCAAAAACAATCAGAAATATCCAAGCATAAATATTTAATTATCAATACATTCTAAAAATTAACACTTTTCGGCTGCTTTTTGATGCTTCCCAAATTTCCACAT
>OKST01001430.1_pt1 | contig 11077 bp, 9 predicted proteins | sample 1606341 | NCBI WGS metagenome assembly OKST01 (sample SAMEA3879563, study PRJEB24766) | human gut metagenome | biome: human-associated habitat; feature: feces | place: USA | collected 1985/1987 | reverse complement strand
GCGCCCGAACTGGTGCGCGGCTTTCTGGAAAAGATTCTTGCCCCCAAGCAGGAGCACACCATGAATGTGCCGCAGCAAAACCGTAAGCGTGGGCAAGATGTAGAACTTTAAGCTGAATTTTTAGATGATATGACAATATAAGGAGCAATGCTTATGGATTTTGACCGTAATTCTATGACCGCCCCTGTGCAATCTTCCGATTATACGAAAAAGTTCTTGCAAAAGGACTCGAATCCCACTACAATGGAAGTGGTCACTCAAACCAATGCCGTCAAGTCTCCGACTGACAGCCCGGCAACCACGAAACTGGTGTACACGGTGGAAGAGATCGCACGAATGCTGGCCATCAGCCTGCGCTCTGCTTACAATCTGTGCAACAGCACTACCGAATTCCGTGTCCTGCGAGTAGGCGGAAGCATCCGTGTGCCGAAGGACAGCTTCGATGCGTGGCTCTACCGGGCAGCTTGATAAGGAGGCAAACAGTATGGCATATATTACGAAGCGCGGCAACTCTTACAGCGTCCGCTACACCTACGAAGATGAGCACGGCAAGAGCTGCGACAAATGGGAGAGCTTTCCCACAAAAGAGGAGGCAACGAACCGAAAAAAGCAAATCGAGCATGAACTGGCCGCTGGCACTTTCCTGATTCCGTCCTCGGTAACGGTGGCAGAGTTCCTGATGGACTGGCTGCCCAAGCAGTGTAGCAAGCACAAGTGGGCACCCAAAACCTACGAATCCAACCTTTCCACCATTCAGAATCTCATTATCCCCTATATCGGCAGCATGGAGATGCAGAAGCTCAAGCCCTACCACATGGAGAACCTCTACACGACCCTGAGCAAAACGCCCTGTGGTTCGTATATCGAGGGCAAGAAGCAGGAACTGACCGAAAAGCAGAAGCAGCGTTTCCTTTCCGGCACAACGATCCATGAGGTGCACCGGCTGCTGGGCACTGCCTTCCAGTATGCCGTAGAGTGGGGCATCCTTGTCAAAAGCCCTGTTCCCGTGGACAGCCCCAAGAAGTCTACGCAGGAGCGCACCATCTGGACGGTAGAGGAAATGAGGGCGGCTCTGGACAGCATGGAGGACCCCATCCTGCATCTGGCAGTCCACCTCACACTGGTGGGCGCACTGCGAGAGGGCGAGATCGTAGGTCTGACCCCGGAAGATCTGGATTTTGATGCTGCGGATGGTATCGGAACCTTCCGTATCAACAAGTCCATGCAGCGGGTGCGAAAAGAAGCCCTGAATCAGGTGGACGATGGCTGCATCATCAAGGTGTTCCCGGACAAGCTGGAGCGCAGCACCACTTCCCTCATCCTGAAAAGCACCAAAACGGCGTCCTCCTGCCGTACCATCTTCATGACCTCTGCTCTGAAAGAGGAACTGAAGAAGTGGCTGAATCAGCTGGCAGCAGACGAGATGAAAGATCCGACGCGCTACCATGACAGTGGAATGCTGTTCCGTCTGCCTAACGGTCTGGCGGTGGAGCCTGTGCTGATCCGCAAGAAGTTCCTCAAGTGGCAGGATGCCCACCCGGAATTCCCCCGCATTGTGTTCCACGGTTTGCGCCATTCCAGTGCCACCTATCAGTTGATGATCTCCGGCGGCGATGTGAAGGCTGTTCAGGGAACCACCGGACACGCTACAGCGGATATGCTGGTAAACACCTACGCCCATATCCAGCAGTCCTCTCGTGTAGAGCTGGGCAGGAAGTTTGAGGAAGGATTCTATGCGAAACAGGAAAGCCCCAGCCCGCAGGCTGTACCCGCCGAAGGCGAACCGACCATCTCTATGACTGCTTTGCTGGAACTTCTGAAGAACGCAGACCCCGAAGTAAAGGCGCAGCTCCGTCTGGCTCTGCTGACCTGATGCAAAATTTACCACGCATTTCAAAGCAATTCCAGCCCATGCAGAGGATTCCCACGAAAACACCAACCGTGCAAAAACCGTGCATTGACCGTGCAAACCCCGATTTTTCGGGGTTACATAACAAAAAAGAACGTCAAATCTTACGATTTGACGTTCAATATCTGGTGCACCTCGCGCACTCATATCCGAACTTTTCTCTGCTTTTACGGCTTCCCCAAAAGCGACCGTTTCCGTACCTTCCTTATAATTAAAGGTAATGAGAACCTTATCATCGTAGAGATAGATGGCATTGATGAAGGTATCCACCAGTGCCTGCCGCTGCTCCGGCTGGGTCATATCCAGCTTACGGAAACGGAGCAGCCAGAACCGGACGAATTCTTCTTTCATCTTCGGCTTGGCCAGCCGTTCTTCTGCAATGCGGGCTTGCAGTTCCTTCCGCTGTTCTTCCAGCGCTTCCAGCCGCTCCTTGGTGGAGCTGGTCAGAATGCCCATCTGGATAGCGTTCAGCATATTGGTGATGCCGGTTTCCGTTTCTTTCAACTGCTTTTCATAGATGGGCAAATCCGTGCTTTCCTGATTTTGCAATTCCATGACTTTGGCAATGATGGCATTCATGGAAGCGTCATCTTCCACCAGCTTCATGGTCTCGTTGACCACTAGATCTTCCAGCCACTGTTTCCGCACGGCCTTTTTATCGCAGGTCTTTTTCTTCTTGGCGGCGGCACACTTGTAATAGGTATACATTTTCCCGGTGTGGCTGACACCGCTTTCGCCAAACATCAGCGCTCCGCACTTACCGCAGTACAGCTTGGTGGTAAGCAGATAGCTTTCCTCTGCCTTATGACGGGCAGGGGCCTTTTTATTTTTCGCCAGCTTTTCCTGCACCTTGTTGAACAGCTCTTCCGATACCAATGCCGGGATTGCATTGGGCTGTACCACATCCCGCAAACGCAATTCGCCGATGTACCGGCGATTGCTCAGCATCCGCTGAATCGTGTTATAGGACATCTCCCCGCCCATCGAATTCTTGATGTTGTGCGCCTTTAACCAATCCCGCAGGTCAGTCATGGTCGCACCGTCCGCATACTTCTGGAACGTCTGCTCCACATACGGAGCCAGCAGCGGGTCGGGCTGGTAATGCCGGGTCTCATCGATCATGTAGCCGAACGGAATCGTGCCGCCATTATAAATACCCTTGAGAGCGTTCTCGGTCATTCCTCGCACGACCTTTTCAGACAAGTCAGCCGAGTAATATTCGGCGTAGCCTTCCAGCACCGATTCCAGAATAATACCCTCCGGGCCAGCCGAAATGACTTCCGTTGCCGATACCAGTTTCACGCCGTTCCGCTTCAGTTGGGTCTTGTACCGGGCACTGTCGTAGCGGTTCCGGGCAAAGCGATCCAGCTTCCATACGATGATGACATCAAAGATGCCGCGCTCGCTGTCCTTAATCATCTGTTGGAACTGCGGGCGGTTGTCCGTTTTTGCGGAGACTGCACGGTCAATGTAATGCTTCACCACCGTGAAGCCATTCTTTTCCGCATAGGCGGTGCATTCCCGGATCTGGCCTTCGATGGATTCTTCGCGCTGACTGTCAGTTGAATAACGAGCATAGATCACGGCGGTCATGGCAGGCACCTCCATTTATACATCATTGAACGGTGGAACGTTCATCTTAAACAATGTTTCGTATAATGGATATACCACATTTTTGGGCGGATTACAAGGCTTTTTCCAAATAAATCTGCACGCTTTCTCAGATCGTCCAGTTCTGGCTTGCCGACTGCAGATCCACCATGTGGGTGTACAGTCCCTTCCGGGCGTACAGCTCTGCCGGGCTGCCCTGCTCGGCCACGATGCCGCCCGACAGCACCACCACCTGATCCGCACCGGCTACGGTGCGCATCCTGTGGGCGATGATGAGGACGGTTTTGTTTTTTATGAGTCGGGATAGTGCCTCCTGAATGGCAGTTTCGTTTTCCACATCCAAGCTGGCGGTGGCCTCGTCCAGCAGGATGATAGGCGCATCCTTCAGAAAAGCACGGGCGATGGAAATGCGCTGACGCTCGCCGCCGGAAAGGGTGCAGCCGTTCTCGCCGATGTTGGTGTTCCACTTGTCCGGCAGCTTTTCGGCAAATTCCTCGCAGTTTGCCAGCTTTGCTGCCGCAAGGACCTCCTCGTCGGTGGCACCTTTGCGCCCCAGACGGATATTTTCCAGGATCGTGTTGTCAAACAGGGTCACATCCTGAAAGACGATGGAATACAGGCTCATGAGCTTTTCCGGGTCTATTTGGGAAACCTCCATGCCGCCCACGGTGATGCTGCCCTTCTGGTAATCCCAGAACCGTGCCGCCAGCCGGGAAACGGTAGTTTTGCCGCCGCCGGAGGGGCCCACCAGTGCCGTGACCTCGCCCTGCTTTGCGGTAAAGGAGACATCCCGCAGCACCGTCTCGCCGGAGTTATAGGCAAAGCCCACATGGTCGAACACGATATCGCAGCCCTGATTGGTCAGCTGCTCGCTGCCGGTCTGCAGGGGAGCGTCCAGAATCTCATTCATCCGCCCCACATTGGTGCGCATGGCAATGACCGCCGCCAGATTCTGCAATGCGCCCTGCATAGGGTCGTACATCCGGGATGCCGCCATCAGGAACAGAAACAGGGTCAGCACGTCGATGCTGCCCTGCACCAGCAGCACCGAACCGGTGAGCGCCACCGACGCAATACCCAGCTTGAGCACCATGCCGGCGGAGGACACAAACAGCGCTGTTTCCAGTTCTGCCACAATAGACTGCTTTTCCACTGCCCGAATTTTGTCGGAAAGGCCGGACAGATACCGCTGCTCCGCATTGCTGGCTTTCAGGTCCCGGAGGGTCTCGATGTACTCCTGAATGCCGTCCGCACAGGCCATTTTCGCCGCCATGGTCCTGGCCTGCACCTTATCCTGTACCCGATAGCTGCCCACCACGATGGCAGCGGATACCGGAATGACCCACAGAGCCGCCAGTGCCATCCGCCACTCAAAGGCGAACAGGCTCAGGGCAATGAGCACGGTAGAGATGAGGGAACCGAACAGACCGGGGATGAAGTGGGAACAGTCCTTTTCCAGTACCTCGCAGTCTGCCATGATGGTGCTGGTCAGGTCGGCAAGATCCCGCTTGCCAAAGAAGGACAAGGGCAGCTTGCGCAGCCGCTCTGCAAGGGTCAGGCGGCGGGTGCCGCTCTCTTTATAGGTGGTAAAATAGGTGCCGTTGTACTGGAACCATGTGGTCAGCAAAATCAGCACAAAGCAGGCAATGCATCCCACCAGATAAAAGGTGCTTCTCCCGCTCGTAGAGCCTGCCAGCAGGTCTTTTACCAGAAGATACAGCAGCCCGGTGGGCAGCATGAACGCCATGTTCTGGAACGCACAGGCCAGAACGCCCTTTACAAGCCCCTTTGCGCCCTCCGGGGAGCTGGCTGTGGCGTGTTGAATTTTTTCGATCATTCCTTACCCCTCCTTTGCGACCTTCCACTGCACCGACGCCTGATACTCCTGCCACATCCGGGCAAACAGACCGTTCTGCGCACACAGTTCGTCCTTTGTGCCGGATTCCACAATCTGCCCATCCTGCACCACATAGATGCAGTCGGCGTTGGCGACTGTGGACAGGCGGTGCGCGATCATCAGCACCGTTTTACCCTTGGCAAGCTGCGCAAAGGCTGCCTGCACCTTTGCTTCGTTGTCCGGGTCGGCAAAGGCGGTGGCCTCGTCCAAAATCAGGATGGGCGCATTTTTCAGCATGGCGCGGGCAATGGCAATGCGCTGCTGCTCGCCGCCGGACAGATACACGCCCTTGGTGCCGATAACGGTATGGATGCCCGCCGGGAACTTTTCTATAATATCCATGCACTGCGCCGCTTTCAACGCTGCCAGTACCTCAACTTCGGTGGCCTGCGGTCTGCCCAGACGGACGTTATCCAGAATGCTGCCCTTGAGCAGGCGGCTGTTCTGGAACACAAAGGAGATGGTATCCATCAGCTCTTCCTTGGGGATAGCCCGCACATCCGCTCCGCCCACCCGGACGCTGCCGCTCTGCACATCGAAGAACCGACAGATCAGGTTTGCCAGTGTGGATTTGCCGCCGCCGGAGGGTCCAACGAAAGCCACCGTCTGACCCGGCTGAATTTTCAGCGAAACGCCCTCGATAACATCCGTTTTGCCATCATAGCTGAAATGCACATCCTTCAGGGACACAGAGGCATCTTTCGGATGCTGCGGATGATCGTTTTCTGGCACAGGTTCCGCATCCAGAACCGAATCCACACGAGCCAGCGCATCTGCCACAACGAGTTCATTTTCGCTCATGTACATGATGCGGGTCAGGGTCAGGGAGATCACCGGCGTGATGATGATATAGAACAGCAGGTTCAGCAGAAATTCCGTGGTCACGCCGTGGGTCGTGAACAGCAGCCCGCCCGCGATCAGAAAGGCGAACACACCGTTGACGGCGGCGGTGTAGAACATCATGGGCAGGCGCAGGTCTTTGGTGTAGGAGATGACCCACTTTTCGTATTCGTCAATGGTGGCCTTGAACTTTTTGAAGGAAAATACCGACTGCCCGAAGGTCTTGACCACCGGGATACCCCGGACGTATTCCACTGCCTCGTTGGACATCGCCTCCAAGGCGTTACCGTACTGCCGCATTTTTTCAGCCATCCGCTTGCCAGTCATGGTCGCCATGATGAGGAAAGCCAGCACCACCGGCGCAAGGCTCAGCAGACCCAGCCGCCAGTCGAACGCCAGCAGCAGCACAAGCAGCCCCACCGGGGTGGCGATGGCGTTGTACTGGTCGGGCAGCTGGTGGGCAAGATAGGTCTCGGCGGCTCCGGTGCTCTCGTGGATGATCTTACGCAGCTTGCCGCTGCCGAAGTTCTCGGCAAAGCCCAGCGGCAGCACCGCCAGATGCTCCGACACCGCCAGCCGCAGATTGGTCGCCACCCGGAACGCCGACAGATGGGAACACATCAGTGCCGCAATGTAAATGAGGTAAGACAGCACCGCAAACAACACTGCCATCCAGCCGTAATGGGGGATGTTCACCGCCTGCGCATAGTCCGGTGCGACAGCCAGCACATCCCGCAAGATCATCCAGATATAGAGGAACGGGATCAGCGCCATCAGTGCGCTGACAGCGGAGAGCACCAGTGAAGCATAGGTGAATACCCGATGTCCGCCTGCATAGCCCATCAGCCGGGAAAAGTCCGATCGTTTTTTCAATCAAATCACATCCTTACCGTAATATTGCCATGCGTACCGCCTGACATGATCGGGTGCGCATGTGCCGTTTATTCTGCCTCAGACAAATTTTCCGTGACGAAAAGTTCAATGACATTTTCCATAGTTGCCTGATCATAGTCCTCTGCGATGGCGGCAGCATTCCAATAAGCATAATTTCCTTCATACCAGCTCTGCAGGTCGTCGAGATCCTCTGCATAGCGGAATTCCAGATGATACGTCGTTTCCATCGTATCGGGCGCAAAGGCAAAGTAGGTAAACTCCCCGGAATCCGCATCCTCGCTCTGGTAGAAGAGGAAGCTGTTTTCATTGTCCACATCCAGTTTCTGGTAGGTGTGTGCAAACATTTCCTGTCCTTGCGCATCCAGACCGGTGATAGTGTCGCCATTCATCACGAATTTTTCCACGCCGCCCAGAAAATAGCAGTTGAACGCCGTGCTGTCCGGATCTGCTGCATATTTTTCAACAGCCTCCTCGCCATACGGCTCTGCCATGCACATTCCCAGCAGCATATCCGTAGCCGATTCCGCATTGTCCTCGCCTACCAGCGGAGTCGCAGCGTCGATCCACAAATTCCGGTATTCACTCTTTGCCATCTCCGGGAACAGTTCCACATAAGTCCCGCTGATACCAGACAGATAATCCTCCGCATCCATTACCTGACTTGCGGAAGCCGAAGAAGCCACCGAGGAGGAAACGCTGGATGCCGAAGACGCTGTGCTTGCGCTCTGCTGGCCGCAGCCGACAGCAGACAGCAGGCAGACCGCAGACAAGGCCACTGCAACAAATTTCTTTTTCATCATCATATGAAAGTACCTCCGGTTTTAAAGTAAGTTTGTTCTAACCGCTCTGTACTTTAGCATATTTTTCGGCCGTGGACTACTCCATTCTGATTTTCCTGCTCCGTTTTGCGAGTCCATTTGCGTGGGTGCGGTACTGCGACGGGGTCGTTCCATATCGTTTCCGGAAAGCCTCCGAAAACTTGCTGGCGTTGTCATATCCTGCATTCTGTGCGATCTGCGTAATGGGCTTTGCGCTCCGGACAAGCTCTACGGCAGCCTGTTCCAGACGGTATTCCTTGATATAGTGGTATACTGGCACACCGTAGACCTGTTTGAACATTTTTTGCAGGTGCGAAACCGAGATCCCGTGTTCTTCTGCCAGCTGCGCAAGGGAGACATACCCCTCCCGGTTTGTCAGAAGGTGATCCCGGAGATGGTGTGCCAGTTCGGTCTGTTCGGTAGAACAGTACAAGTCCGTTCCTTCCTCCTGCGGAATGCGGCTCAGCAGCATCAACAGCTCCACCACCTTGAGCCGCAGGAACCGGAGATCCATGTAGGGCGCATTTTCGTACAATTCCCGGAAAACGTGCTCACAGCGGGGTCCTGCCGTACCGAACATGAACCATCGGTTTCCCAGAAGATTCTGCTTCAGTACCGCAAAATCCACCGAAAAGCCCGGTGCGTTCTTCTCAAGCCAGTTCTGAGCGGCTGCTGGATCAACTTCCAGACACAGCCCTTCGTAACAGCCCAGCGGGAACCGTGACTCTGAACGTGTTCCATGCCGTCCGTCGTAGCAGCTGACGGCCATATCCCCCGGCTTTAGCAGAACGCTATCACGCATGGAAAAGCTGGTTTCAAAACGGCCATTGATGCAGAAATTGATCTCTATCATACCGATCTGCGTGCGGATTTCCGTATAGGTCTCCATCTCCAGCCGCAGCAGCATGATCCCCACGCCATCAAACAGCCGGTAATAGTGAATTTCTCCACTTCCGGCCGCATTTTCAAAGCCGCCTGTTTGTCCGGGATTATAGGGAGTGACCCCCGTTTTGTCATGAAAAATGATATCAATCATACTGTTTATTCAATCCGATCTCCACAATCCGTCTTTTGCAGGGCTTGGAATGGCAGCTGTGGTCAACTGGCAGATCTCTGTCTTTCATATTTTTCCTTTCTTCGCCCCTTGCATCGCAATTTTCTCAACCATGCGCTATTCCAGTGCCACATCCAGTACCATCATCACGCTGAAGCCTACCGCAAAAAACACCGTGCCGACGTTAGAGTGCTGCCCCTGCGACATTTCCGGGATCAGCTCCTCCACCACCACATACAGCATGGCTCCGGCGGCAAAGCTGAGCAGATAGGACAAAGCGGGCACCACAATGCCTGCCGCCAGGATCGTCAATACTGCCCCGATCACACCGAGAATGTACCATCGAATCAGCTTTTTCGGTTTCTCCGTCTTCATCTTTTTTGCCTCCGATTGCAGTTCATGATTCTGCTTTTCATTTGGGCAATTTCCAACTTCTTAGAAAATCAAATGGACAATACCGCCGACAATTGCCGCTCCCGCAACCCAGATCAGCGCCAGTATGCTTCGCTTTTTCAGCACCTGCCTCCAGGTCTGCACGAACGGCGCATCTTCAAGCCCTGGCAGCACCCAAAACTGGCTGTGCCCGACCCATAGCTTGTCGATTACAACGCCGTCATAGATATTCATGACCTCAAGAAACAGCAGCGCCTGCCAATAGGCCTCACCAAAGGAGGAAGCCCCGTTCCATAAGCCGATGATCAGCACAAGAGCAGCAAGCATCACGATAAAGAACGGTATCATAAAGCATTTTCGTTTCCGGTTCATCGTATTGCGGTCGATCAGTCCCAGTTCGATGGTGCGATCCTGCACCTCCTTGGGATAAAAGTACAGTCCATTGACAGCACCGCCGATCACAGCGATTTTTACCATTGCGGTAAACAGCAGACAATAAAACAGCAGTTGCAGTACGATCATTGTTTTTCTCCTCTCAGTCTGCGTGCGAATCGGGCATCTGGCATCATCGCTGTATATCGGACACCCTGTTTCCCCGCCTGCTGAAGCTACTGGATATGGGCTTCTGTTGTTTTTCTTTTTTCATGCAGGACTTTTTTATCACACGCATAGAAAATCTCTGCCTCCAAAAATTTATTGCTCCTGTCACACGTCCTCAAAGCAGTGCGCAAAGCCACGCTGCCACAGCGGAGGCGGGAATATAGATCACAAAGTGCCGGATATGTGTTCGCTTGTTATAACCGAACATATGCGGACCGACCACGCCCTTCAGCTCCGGATAGAAATGCGGAAAGAAATTGGAGTGACACAGCAGCACCCAGTCAAAGAAAATGATGTCGTAGATCTCTATGGCGTAGAGCACGGCGAGAAACCGCACAAAGAAGTCCAGGAAGCCGAAGCCGTTTCTGACGCCGTCCCATACGCTTAGTGCCGCCGCAGCGAGAAAAAGCAGGATGGCAATGATCTCAATCACCCAGCCGATACTATGTGCGCCGGGAAATCGTTCCTTTGTATCGGGGATTGCGTCCAGATTTTCCTTTGGTGCGGATGAGAAAAAACGCTTGTCCTGAATGAAACCCACCCCGCCGTATAAAACAAGAAAGTATGCCAGAAATACCATGAGCGTTACAAGAACCGTGATTTTCATTTTGATGTTGATGCCTCCGTACTGACAGACTGCTGCTTTTCCGCGTCCGGTTTTTTGATCAGGTCATACAGCTTTCCAAATTCGCCGATGTCCCGCACTCCGGCAAGTTCCATGCCCAGATGGACATATTTGTCGCACTTGCTTTTTGCATCCGTTTCCAGGATCACCGGCACGCCCAGCCGGTCGCCCTCAGCAAAGGCAAGGTCCAGCACCTTTCGCATATAGCCCTGCCCCTGATACTGTTCCCGCACACAGACAAGTCCAACGAAAATGTAGGGTTTCTTTTCCTTGTCCATGCGGTCTTGCAGGGAAGCCCCGCCCCGCTTGATGGCAATACCAAATTGCAAAAGGCGCTTCAGGGTGGAGTTGTGCAGCATTCCGCAGGCGATGGGCCACATCGTCTTGAGCCCCATCTTCTCCTTTGGCAGCTTGTAGGCGATATATCCCTCGCCCC
>OKST01001425.1_pt1 | contig 11125 bp, 9 predicted proteins | sample 1606341 | NCBI WGS metagenome assembly OKST01 (sample SAMEA3879563, study PRJEB24766) | human gut metagenome | biome: human-associated habitat; feature: feces | place: USA | collected 1985/1987 | reverse complement strand
AAAGTGCTGGCAGTTATGCTGGCACTTATTTTATGGGAAATAGCTGCGCTAAAGATTGATTCACCGATATTATTAGTGACACCGGTACAGGTGCTTGGCAGATTATTTACTATATGGCATGAACCGGATTTTGCAGGAACTGTGTGGTTTACAATGTATCATATTGTCGGTGGATTTCTCGCAGGATTATTGTGTGGAATTATATGTGCAGTGCTTGCATATATATGTAAGCCTGTTGAATATATTCTGTGGCCGTGGATGGTTACAATTAAGGCAGTACCTGTTGCGTCTTTTGTGGTTATATGTCTTATATGGTTTACGGCAAAGAACCTGTCGGTGTTCATTGCATTTTTAATAGTTGTGCCTGTTATATACCAGAATACACTGACCGGTCTTAGAAGTACTGATAAAGGCATTAGGGAAATGGCAGATGTATTTCATATTCCTTGGATTCGCAGAATACGTTATATTATCATGCCACAGCTTTCACCTTATCTTATATCAGCAGGAAGAGTTACTGCTGGTATGGCTTGGAAAGCAGGAGTGGCAGCAGAGGTTATCGGAGTACCTTCAGGTTCTATTGGTGAGAAATTGTATAATGCAAAAATATATCTGAATACTCCGGATCTTTTTGCGTGGACAATTGTGATAATTGTGATCAGTTTTGTATTTGAAAAGTGTTTTCTTGGAATTGTAAGCAGAGTAGTTTATATGATAGAACATAGATAACGGAAATTTTGATTTATGATAATCCTCTTAAATGCATTATTTATGAGGTCTGTTACAGGCGGAGAAGAGATATGGATATAAAGGTAGATCATATTAGTAAAGCATACGGAGAACAGCAGGTACTGCAAGATTTGTCCTGTGTTTTTCCGGAAGGGAAAACCACTTGTATCAGAGGAAGATCCGGATGTGGCAAAACAACACTGATACGGCTTCTTCTGAGACTGGATGTTCCGGATAAGGGGAAAATAGAAGGGGTAAGTGACAGGAAACTCAGTGCAGTATTTCAGGAAGATCGTCTGTGTGAAAATCTGAGCGCTGCTTCTAATATAAGACTGGTATGTACAGAAACAATAACAGACAGAGAACTGGAGGAGGCGTATAAAGCAGTTGCGCTTACTGAGATATGGCAGAAACCGGTTCGTGAACTGAGTGGAGGAATGCGCAGGAGAGTATCTATCCTGAGGGCATTGCTGGCTGAATCAGACTGTGTGATCATGGATGAACCTCTCAGAGGTCTTGATGAAAAAACCAGAGCAAAAACAATTGATTATATTTTGAAAAAGACGGAGGGAAAGACGTTGATCTTTGTTACTCATGAAGAAAAAGAAGCAGTTTGGTTAAAGGCTGACAGAACAGTAGATATATTGACAAAACATTAAAATTAATGAAAAACTAAATTTCGGTTATAGATTATAGCGTGTTTGAAAAATCATTTCTACAATCTTCAAACACGCTATAACTCCAAAAGAGGAAAAACTTATGATTACATTAAATGATTACCTGTATTCAGGAGATACGGTTTTAAAAATTTTACAGAAATATACCCGGGATCTGAGAAAAGAAGCGAAACTTACTCATAATGAGATTGACTTGATGCATGTGAATTTCCTGATTCAGATCACAGAGCTTTTAGAACACAATGATTTCCTTACGGCCCAGTCCCAGAAGATCCGGGAATTTTATAAATATATGGCTCATGAATATCCGTTTCTTGCGTTTACATTTAAAGGAAGGATCAAATCGCTGATCCGGGCAGAAGAGAAATTTAACGGCTATATTGTGGAATATATTTACGATTATTATATAAAACATGGAACCTATCCTCCTGTGTCGGAACTGAAAAATAAACTCAGTTGTTTTCGGGATTTTATTGCATACAGAATTGTGTTGTGTATGCCCAAGTGTCATCTGAAACCAGGAGAAGATCAGGAAACGGCGTCGATCCGCTATCTTTATGAGATTGCAAATGTGCTGCCCGGATTTCTGGAAGAGAGAGGCTTTACAGCAGAATCTGCTCAGGGAGTGAAATTGAGTACTTCTGATCAACTAAATGATGATGTAAAGCCCTATTACAGAGATTATATTTGTGGTACCAGTGAATATGGGTATCAGTCTTTACATATTACATTTTATGATAACAGCTCCAGATCCTACATGGAGGTACAGCTCCGTACCCAGAAAATGGATGACACTGCGGAAATTGGTCCGGCGAATCATCTGGGATATGAGAAGAGACAGCAGGATGAGCGTGCAAGACGTGATGCTATTCCAGAAGGCGAGAGCGTTTATTTCGATGAAGCCTATGAACGGGGCATGCGTCTTTTGCAGCTGGAACTGGCAGATCTGGATGTAAATATGTTTTCCGCAGTAGATAACAGTCTGATCAATGATGGGTGCGGACTGTTCAGGGGAAGACTGATATTACCTTATGAACATTTGTCAAGATTTCAGAATGATGTGATTGATTGAATAAAACACCTATCTTTTGATGTATAAAAATACAGGGAAATGACAAAAATTGATAAAATATGTAAATTTTTAGTTATATTTTAGGCATTCTATGGTACACTGATATAGTATATCAAAAATGGGAGGGAAACTCGAAAATGAGCAAAAAAGAAGGAAAAGGGTTAAAGTCTTTTAACAAGGGGTTTCAAGTGCCTGACACCTACATTATTATCTTTTTAGTAGTTGTTGTCGCTGCACTTCTGACTTTCCTTGTACCAAAGGGATTTTACGAAACACAGGATATTTCGTATATGATCAATGGTGTTGAGAAAACCCGTACAGTAATCAAAGACGGAAGTTTCCAGTATCTGACAGATGATGCAGGAAATGTAGTAACAGAAGGAGTAGCACTCTTTAGTGGAGATGGTGGAACAGGATTCTTCAACTATATGTATAACGGAATCGTAAATAGTTCTGCAATCGAGATTATCGCATTTCTTATGGTAGTAGGCGGTGCATTCGGTATCATGATCCGTACAGGAGCGATTGAATCCGGATTGATTGGATTGATCCGTAAGGCAAAGGGAGCAGAAAAACTGCTGATTCCGATACTTTTCGTATTGTTTTCTCTTGGTGGAGCAGTTTTTGGAATGGGAGAAGAAGCACTTCCGTTTACTATGATTCTTTGTCCGTTGTTTGTAGCAGTTGGATACGATTCAGTTATTGCAGTTCTTGTTACTTATGTTGCAACACAGATTGGTTTCGGTTCATCATGGATGAATCCATTCTCTGTAGGTATTGCACAGGGAATTGCAGCTATTGACGTATTCTCCGGAGCAGGATTCCGTATGGTAATGTGGGTAGTATTTACAGCACTCGGCTGTGGAATGACTATGTTCTATGCATCAAAGATCAAAAAGACTCCGACAATCTCAATCGCATATAAGACTGATGCATATTTCCGTGAGCAGAATGAAAAAACAGGAATTGACGAAGGACATTCATTTGGTCTTGGACATATTTTAGTTCTTCTGACACTGGCTGCTACAGTAGTATGGGTAGTTTGGGGAGTTATGACTCAAGGATACTACATGCCGGAGATTGCTACACAGTTCTTCATTATGGGAATTGTTTCCGGTGTGATTGGAGTTATCTTTAAACTGAACGATATGAAACTGAATGATATCGCAACATCATTCAAAGATGGAGCAAAAGACCTGATCGGTGCTGCACTTGTTGTTGCTATGGCACAGGGCATCATGCAGGTTCTTGGTGGATCTGATCCGACAACACCTACGGTTATTAATACAATTATGTATAATATTTCAAATGCACTGTCTGGAGTTTCCGGAGCAGTTGCAGCAGTACTTATGTATCTGTTCCAGTCCGTATTCAACTTCTTCGTTGTATCCGGAACCGGACAGGCTGCGATTACAATGCCAATCATGGCTCCACTGTCAGACCTGTTAGGTGTTTCACGTCAGACAGCTGTAGTTGCATTCCAGCTTGGTGATGCATTTACAAACCTGATTGTTCCTACATCAGGATGCCTGATCGGATCTCTTGCAATTGCAAAGATTGAGTGGTCTAACTGGATTAAATTCATGTGGAAATTCCTTGGTGTATTAATGATTGGTGCAATTATTACAATTCTTATTGCAGTTGGAACTGGATTCTAAAACATATATTTGATAATTGAGAGTGATTTATGATGAAATTAATTCAGAATATTGATGTCTATGCCCCACAGCATCTGGGGAAAAAAGATGTACTTATAATCAATGATAAGATTGTCAAGATTAAAGATGCAGGCTCTATATGCGCAGACGGATTTCTTTCTGAGGCAGAAATGATCAATGGAGAGGGGTTACTTTTAACTCCGGGATTCATTGACTGTCATGTTCATGTACTTGGAGGCGGTGGCGAAGGTGGATTCGCCAATCGTACTCCGGAAGCAACTATGGAAGGACTTACGAAGTTTGGAGTAACAACAGTTGTTGGCTGCCTTGGAACGGATGGAATCGGTCGTGATATGTGTGCACTGGTTGCAAAGACAAAAGGATTGAATGAGCAGGGAATGTCTGCATACTGTTATACAGGCAGTTATCAGATTCCGGTTCACACGTTGACGGACAGTATTGTCAAAGATATTATGATGATTCAGGAAATCATTGGAACCGGAGAAATCGCGATTTCTGATCATCGTTCTTCACAGCCGACTTTTGAGGAATTTGCGCGTGTCGTTGCGGATACAAGACTTGGCGGTGTTCTTTCCGGGAAAGCAGGTATTGTAAATGTTCATCTTGGCGACAGTCCGAGATGCTTAGATCTTATTGAACGAGTGGTAGATGAGACAGAGATACCGGCTTCTCAAATACTGCCAACACATATCAATCGAAATGAGATGCTTTTTGGCAAGTCGATTGAGTATGCGCTGAAAGGCGGAGCAGTAGACTTTACCGGAAATGAAGATATTGACTATTGGGAAACTATCTGTGATGAGGTACGTGTATGTAATGGTATCAAACGGATGCTGGATGCAGGAGTAAATCCTGACCGCATGACAATTTCTTCTGATGGACAGGGAAGCCTTCCGATGTACAGTAGTGATGGCGAATTCCTTGGAATGGGCGTTGGACAGTCCAGCTGCCTTCTGAAGGAAGTAAAGGAATGTGTATTTAAAACAGAAATTCCTTTAGAAATAGCTATTTCTACAATTACATCTAATCCAGCAGATATTCTTCGGCTCAAAGGAAAAGGTAAGGTTGAAGAAGGCTATGATGCTGACCTTTGTATTCTTGACCAGGAACTTCAGCTTGTTGAAGTAATTGCAAAAGGGAATACGGTTTATACAAAATAAAGTATATTGATGTTAAAAGCACCAGTCATTCAGTTGGCTGGTGCTTTTTGCAATATTAAATTCACTTTAATAAGCACTTTATGATATAATGGGTTCGTAGTCTTTTACAGACATAAGAACGGGTATAAGGAGAATATAGTATTGATTAATCAGACAGCGAAGAAGATTTTGAAAGCTCTGTCTTTTGATGGTGTGGAAGTAGAAGCATTTCGTCATATGGCGGATTTAAAACGATTGGATCCGATGAAGATTTTTTATAAAAAAATAGATGAGAAAATATATAACGGGAGTCATGCAGTTCCGATTCGTATTTTCTTTCCAACTGAAAAAAGTTTTCGTGAGAGTGAAGAAAAGAAACATAATATTCAAGATAAAAAGATGCTTTTGTTTATACATGGCGGCGGCTGGGTTACAGAGAGTATCGATAATTATGAAAGAATTTGTGCCCGACTTACTAATGCAACCGGACAATATGTAGTTGCAGTTGAATACCGACTGGCACCGGAAGATAAATTCCCGGCAGGTCTGGAAGATTGTTATGCCGTTGCGAAAACATTATATTCCGGAGATTTTATGCTCAACATAAAACCCGAAAATATTACATTGATCGGAGATAGTGCCGGAGGGAATCTTTGTGCAGCATTATCTTTGATGGCTAGAGATTGTGGAGAATTTATGCCAAAAAGACAGATACTGATCTATCCGGCTACATATAATGATTATACAGAAAATTCACCATTTCCATCTGTTAAGGAAAATGGAACAGATTATCTTTTGACAGCTGGGAAGATGCAGGATTATATTGATCTTTATGCGAGAAATAAAGAGGATAAGAAGAATCCTTATTTTGCACCATACATAGCAGAAGATTTAGCGAATCAACCTGATACATTGATTCTTACATGTGAATTTGATCCACTTCGAGATGAAGGGGAAGCATATGGGAAGCGCTTAAAAGAGGCTGGAAATTATGTGGAGATACATCGGATCAAAGATGCATTACATGGATATTTTGCGTTGGGGATCAAGCAGCTTCATGTACAGGAAAGTTTCACCTATATCAATGAATTTCTGAAAGAGGAAACACTGTGAGTAAGAAAAAAGCACGTTGGAGAAAACTAGATAATGCAGCAAAATTATATTCTGCTGCCAGTAATAAAAAAGATACGAGAGTGTTTCGTTTTTACTGCGAATTGAAAGAAGAAGTAAATCCTGACGTTTTGCAGGAAGCATTGAATCAGACAATAGAAATATTTCCTACGTTTTTAATGGTGCTTCGCAAAGGATTATTCTGGCATTATCTTGAGCCATGTAATTTACGACCGATTGTAAAGGAAGAGTACAAAGAGCCTTGTAGTAGACTCTATATAAAGGATAAGAAGACACTGCTTTTTGAAGTAACCTATTATAAAAAACGAATCAACTTCGAAGTATTCCATGTATTGACAGATGGCACAGGAGCGACAGAATTTTTAAAAGAACTGGTAAAAAATTATCTCTATCTTATTCACAAAGTAAATGGATTAGAACCAGTTTCATTGTTACCAGAAGATATGACGGTACAAGATCAAGAAGTTGATAGTTTTTTGAAATATTATTCAAAAGATCAGAAACGACCGAAAAAAAGAAAACTACATGCTTTCCAGATACGGAGAAAAAAGAAAGATGGAAATCATCTGCACGTCCATGAATCTGTTGCTTCAGTTCAGGCAGTATTGAAGCGGAGCAGGGAACTCGGAGTATCTATGACAGTCTTTTTGACAGCATTATTTATGATGGCAATAAATGAAGAAATGTCTAAAATGCAAAAGAAAAAGCCGGTCGTGTTAATGGTTCCGGTTAACTTAAGAAAGTTTTTCCCGTCTTTATCGATGCTGAATTTTTTTAATTGGATCGAGCCGGGATATAATTTTACTACACAAGATCAAAGTTTTGAGGCAATACTGAAATATACAAAAGAATTTTTTGAGGCAGAACTGACAAAAGAAAAGATGTCAGCGCATATCAGCGAGTTGCTTGCTTTGGAACTGCATCCGATTCTGAGGCTTGCACCTTTGGAATTGAAAAATCTATGTATTCAGGCCGGGGCAAAATATTCAGAGAAGAACACGACAGCAATCTTCTCTAATATGAGTGCGGTTAAAATGCATGCGAGTTATGTGCCTTATATTGAACGATTTGGTGTGTACACAAACACTCCTAAGTTTGAATTGTGTTTGTGTTCTTTTCAGGATAAATTATCATTTGCATTTACATCCAGATACGACACAGTGAACATTGAACGTAATTTTTATCGCTTGTTAAAAGAACAGGGAATTGCATCTGAAAAAGTAAAACCTGAATTTCCAAAGACAGATGAGCCAAGCGAACAGGAAATGAAAGTCTATAAAATTTATAGCTTTCTGTGTATTGCAATTGTTGCAGCAATGCTTGTTACGGAGTATAATTTCCATCCTAGAATTCGCTGGACCTTATTCACAGCCGGAGGCGTTGTGACAATGTGGATTGCCTCATCGATTGGATTTTTTAAACGCTATAATCTGCTGAAAAATGCGATGTGGCAGCTTTTTATCGGTACTATTATCTGCTTTATATGGGATGCACTGACCGGTTGGCACAGTTGGTCTGTAGATCTTGTGCTGCCGATCATGAGTGTATCTACACTTACAGCGATGTTTGTAATCGCTAAGGTGCGGAAATGCCCTGTGCGAGAGTATCTTATTTACGAAATTATGGCTGCCGGATACGGATTGATTCTTCCGGGAATCTTACTCTTATGCAAAGTGGTGAAAAATCCAACAGTAAGTATGTTTGGAGCGTTAATATGTTTCCTGTTTCTTGTAGCAGTGATATTGTTTAAAGGAAGAGAATTTAAAGAAGAGATGCAGAAAAATCTGCATGTATAAAATAGTGTTGATGAAACATTAGAGCGTGTCTGAAAATGCTGAACTGAATAATTTCACTTTGTCAGAAAGCATTGTTAGAAGTAGCAAAATAAAGGAGTATTTAATTATGAAGTATGAAACAATAGACAGAATTAGAAAATTTACAGAAGATCGAAACTGGGATCAGTTTCATTCGCCGGCAAATCTTGCAAAATCAATCGTAATTGAGGCAGCAGAGTTATTAGAGTGTTTTCAGTGGTCTGATGAAGAATATGATCTGCAACATGTCAAGGAGGAATTGGCGGATGTTTTGGTTTATAGTCAGAATCTGTTAGACAAACTGGAACTGGATGCAGATGAAATCATAAATATGAAGATGTCGCAGAATGAAGCAAAGTATCCGGTAGAAAAGGCAAAAGGGAGTGCGGTCAAGTACGATCAGCTGTAACAGTAGAGAAGGAAGAGGAGTTATAAGAACATGATAAAAGTTTTATTCGTGTGCCACGGCACTACCTTAGCAAAATTCTGAAAAACCTTGATTTTACAGTATATTTTTGAACCAGTAGGGATGTTTTACTAAGTTTTTACTAAAGAGGAATCCCTAGCACGAATTTAGAAAAGTAACATATAGTATGACCTTATTAATTGGTAGAACAATTGGTAAGGTCCTTTTTTATTTCAAGGAGCTTCCTGTATAATAAAAAATGTGAACGTTGAAAATTAAAAATACCTCAGAGTACAATAAGACTACTGACTGGCAGGTTAGTAAAAATCTTATTGAACAGAGAGGTACCTACAATGAAGTTTAACACACAGAATGCAAAAATTGAAGCTATTACAGAAAAAACTTTAGTACTCGGAATCGATGTTGGAAGTGAAATGCACTATGCCAGAGCTTTCGATCACAGAGGTATCGAGTATACAAAGAAACCATTTAAATTTAGTAACACGGAGGCGGGATTTATGGCACTTCAAGCATGGATCCTGGATCTCAAAGAAAAACATGAAAAGGATAAGGTGGTTCCGGGGATGGAACCAACAGGGCACTACTGGTTCAATCTGGGGAAGTTTCTTCAGGATAATGAAATGAAACCGGTTCTTGTAAATCCTCATCATGTGAAGAAATCAAAAGAACTCGACGACAATAATCCAACTAAAAATGATCGTAAGGATCCGAAAGTCATTGCAGGGTTAGTTAGAGAGGGACGATATATGATCCCATACCTGCCGGACGGTGTTTACGCTGATCTTAGAACAGCATCAAACATAAGGTTTCAATTACAGGCGGAACTTACAAGAATTCAGAACAGGATCAGTCGTTGGTTCCATATATATTTTCCTGAATATAAGACAGTATACGGAAAACCGGATGCTAAAAGTGGAATACTGATTCTGAAAACGGCACCACTTCCAGAAGATATCCTGACGTTGGGTGTTGATGGAGTGAACCAGATCTGGCGGGATGCAAAGTTAAGAGCAGTTGGGAAAGCGAGGGCAAAGACTCTGGTTGAAGCTGCTGAGCACAGTGTTGGAAACAAAGAAGGTGCAGTATCTGCAAGAATGGAGATCCGGATGCTTCTGGAGGATTATGAATCCAGAAATATACGTCTGCAGGAAGTCATGGCTCTGATCGAAGAGCTGGTAGATCAGATTCCGATGGCTGAAAAGCTGTTAGAGATCAAAGGAGTGGGAATCAGGACAGTGTCTGGATTCCTTGCAGAAGTAGGTGATATCAGCCGTTTTAATAACCCAAAAGAACTGCAGAAACTTGCAGGTTTAGCACTGGTTGAGAATAGTTCTGGAAAGCATAAGGGTGAGACAACAATAAGCAGACGAGGCCGAAAGAGACTTAGATATCTGCTCTTCGAAGTTGCAATGTCGCTTGTAGCGAAGAATCAGGAGTTCAGAGAACTACATGTTTATTATACAACCAGAAAGCTGAATCCTTTGAAGAAAATGCAGTCACTTATGGCAGTTGCAACAAAACTCCTGCGAGTCTTTTATGCCATGCTGACCAAAGGTGTGGATTATGATCCAAAGAAAATGGTAAGTGACATCAAAAGACCAGCAGCTTATCTGCAGACTGAATAAGTAAAACAAGTAACTATAGTGGAGACTGTCATCTGGGCAGTCACTGAACAAAGCAGAATGTAACAGATAACGTCCACTGATCACAGTGCTGATACAGGAAGCGAGTCAGTAATCAACAATACAAAGAATGAGCCAGTAGTCGGCAGGAATAGTCACCATGGGGCATGACCCCGTCAAGGAGCAAAGCTGACACCCTGGTTATGGGCAGGCAGGACGAAGGAAGTTAGGACCTCTGGAGACAGAGATGATCCTGGTGGATATAGGAGGTTAGCTGCCATAGAGGGAAGGGTATACACAAGGCCAGTAAAGCGAAAATCAAAGACGTTTTATTTTGTGTACCCATTATCCACTATTTCAGTACCTGATACATCGAAATGCTCATAGCTGCGGCTTGTTCACTGAGATATGAGAGGCTTGAAAACCTTGAATTTTCAATAAAAAACACTTGATTATATGAGGAGGATCTCATATGGCAAAACAACATGACAAACAATTTAAACTTGATGCAATCCAGTATTATCAAGATCACAAAGATCTCGGGGTACGTGGATGTGCAGAAAATCTTGACATAGGACCAAATTCAACCTTAATGTTTTATAAAAAAATAATTTCAAGAAATAGAAATTTACTGTGAGTAGGCACATATAGATTATGAAAAGAAGAAAGTAATTCTTATTGATAGGCGTCTGACAAATATATACAAGAAAAAGTGGCATAGAAGCAATGAAATATTATCCCATTAGCATAAAAAATAATAACAAAAACTTATTTAAGTAATATTATATGAATAAGTTTATATTGAACTTATTCACATAATATTACTTAAATAAGT
>OKST01001421.1_pt1 | contig 11152 bp, 12 predicted proteins | sample 1606341 | NCBI WGS metagenome assembly OKST01 (sample SAMEA3879563, study PRJEB24766) | human gut metagenome | biome: human-associated habitat; feature: feces | place: USA | collected 1985/1987 | reverse complement strand
TGACAAGGCGCAGGTAATCAAATTCGACCGGAACACGCAAAAGGATATCGACCGCATGGCAAAGATTCGGACGCTTCCGGTCCCGGTATGCTGCGAAGCCTGCGGGGTACCGATGCGCCGTCTCCATGACAGCCGTACCTCCCATCAGGAAAAGTGGGTATGCCAAAGCTGTGGTACGGCCATCAAGATCACAGATACCGATCTGCTGAGTGCCATCACCGATCGGCTGAACGAGCTAATTGCCGACCCGGAGCAGGTCCATTACACCCCGGCAGTCAGCGAGCCGCCCTTGGAGCTTCTGCGTCTGAAGAACGAGATCGGCAGGATGCTGGACGGTACGATGATCGATAAAGAGCTGCTGAAAAACAAAATATTTGAATACGCTTCTCGGCAATATGATGAGTTGGATGTGGGCGAGCGTATTACCATGGAGATGAGCGCGGCTCTGTTAGATACGGGGCTGCTCTCCTCCTATTCGACGGAGCTGGTAAAAGCCATTGTTACCGCCATCACCCTTCACGCAGATAAAGGCGTGACCCTTACCCTGAAAAACGGCCAGCAGGTCAGAAAGGAGCGATCGGATGGAGCGCATGAACACAGCGCCTAAACGGGTACGAACCATTCCGGCAACTGTGCAGCCGCTGAATGTATACAGCACAGAGTATCTTCTCAAGCGTGTGGCGGCCTACTGCCGGGTGTCCACCAAGCAGGAAGAACAGCTCAACAGCTACGAAACACAGGTGCGTTATTACACGGATCGCATCAACCGGGAACCCGGCTGGAAGCTGGCGGGCATTTACGCCGATAAGGGCATTACCGGCACCAGTATGAAAAAGCGGGATGAATTCAACAAGCTCATTCGCCAATGCAAGCGCGGCAAGGTGGACATGATCATCGTCAAATCCATCAGCCGCTTCGCCCGGAACACACTGGATTGCCTCAAGATCACCCGAATGCTCCGGGAGCTTAAGGTGGATGTGTACTTCGAGGAACAAAACCTGCACAGCATCGATCCTTCCTCGGAATTTTACATCTCCATCTACGGCTCCGTCGCCCAAAGCGAATCCGAGAACATCAGCCACAATGTGGCATGGGGTAAAGCCAGAAGCGCCAAGGATGGAAATGTGTTCTTCGCCTATAAGTCCTTCCTCGGCTATCGACGGGGAGCGGACGGCAAGCCGGAGATCGACCCGGAGCAGGCAAACACGGTACGCCGGATCTACGACCGCTTCCTCGCAGGGAACAGCCTGCAGCAGATCGCAAACGGTCTGACTGCGGACGGCATTCCGACGCCCATGGGCAGAACAGTATGGCAGGCCAGCGTCGTGCAATCGATCCTCTCTAACGAGAAATACAAGGGTGACGCCCTGCTGGGCAAAACCTATGTGGAGGACTGCATCAGCAAAAAGGTAAAGGTCAACGCTGGGGAACGGCCCCAATACTATGTGGAGAACAATCATCCGGCAATCATCGATGCAGCTACCTTCTCCAGAGTGCAGGAAGAACTGGCCCGTCGTGCTTCCAAACGCAAGGTCAAGCAAACGGGCACTACTACGGAACAGGGCAAGTACTGCGGCAAATACGCACTGACGGAGCTGCTGATCTGCGGCGAATGCGGCACGCCATACCGTCGATGCACATGGACCGTAGGTGGTAAAAAGCGGATCGTCTGGCGCTGCATCAACCGACTGGACTACGGCAAAAAATACTGCCATCACTCGCCGACGATGGAAGAAGCGCCGCTGCAAAATGCCATCATGGATGCAGTCCTGAGAACAGCACAGATCGACCTGAATGTCCTGCAAACGCTCAAACAGCACATTCAGTTGGGCCTCGGTGCCGGGGCCGAAGAGGACAAGAGCGTTGAAATACAGATCCGCATTGCGCAGATCGATCAGGAATTCAAAAACCTGCTGAACAGCGTGACCGCCCAAAATCAGCAGGAGCTTCTCACCGATCCCCGCATTACGGATCTGATGACAGAGAAACGCCAACTTGAAAAGGAACTGGCGGAATACGTTGCAGCCGAACAGCACCGTCAGAATACAGCGTCCCGACTGGACAATATCTTCACCATCCTTGACGGCATGAAGAATCATCCGCTCGCCTATGACGATGCAGTGATCCGCCAGATTCTGCAATGCGTCATCGTAGAGTCCAAAGAGAAGATCAAGGTGGTGTTTATCGGCGGTATGGAAGTGAAAGCCAAGGTGGAGCAATAACATCACTTAACAATGTCACGCGTCTGCGTTTTAATAGCCGCTATTGGAATCCATCTATCAGAGAAGTTCCAATGGCGGTTATCCTTCAAAGGAACTTGGAACCATAATTTTTATATGATTTTAGCTGTATCCCTTGAAAATTTACGAGAAACACAATATAATATAAATTGAATAGGTGTATGGATCAAAAGACATATCGCTTATAGGAGGGGAAACAATGGATAATAACGCCGTCTCTTTTGAGGAGAATTATATTTTTAGAAACAACAGGTCTATTATCTCCAATAACGATATTGCTTTAACGGAATTTGTAGCTAATGCATGGGATGCCGGTGCGCATAATGTGGACATTACTATACCCTTTGAGGAACACGAGAAAATCGTTGTTGAAGACGATGGAACTGGTATGACTGATGAGGAATTTCGCAGCAGATGGATGACATTGAATTACGACCGTCAAAAGCGGCAAGGCAAGGATGTCCTATTTCCTGAAGATGTCGAAAGCTCAAAAAGAATTGCATACGGACGAAACGGTGTAGGCCGCCATGGGATGCTATGCTTTGCAGACAGTTATACCGTAGAAACATGGAAAGATGGTAAGTGCAATACTTACGATATAGCAGTATCTAAGGGAGATTCCCCATTTAAAATTCTCAAGCACAGCACTGATGATAAGGCTGGACATGGTACAAGAATAAGCACATTTGTGCTTAGACACTTGCCAGATGCAACTGCAATGACAGATATACTTTCTGCGCGGTTCTTGTATGATCCGAAGTTCGTTGTAAAAATCAATGGCAAGCGTATTGATTTATCTCAACACAAAGGTGTTGTCTTTTCAAAGGAATTTATAACACCAACCAAGGCTAAATTATTGATGACAGTCGTTGACTCTGAGAAGACAGCTGCAAAATCACAGCAACATGGCATTGCGTTTTGGGTTTCTGGTCGCTTGGTAGGACAGCCTTCGTGGACATACGGAAAAATAACTTTCCTTGACGGAAGATTTAAAGCGGCAAAAAGATATACCGTAATTATAAAATCCGATGATTTGATTGATGATGTCCTACCTGATTGGAGTGGCTTTATCGACTCAGCTCAGATGGAAAGCGTTTATCATTGTGTCAAGGCCGAAGTCGATCAATTCATTAAATCAGTAATGCAAAGTCATTTGAGTGAGGTCAGGTTAGATGTTATAAAAGATGTTCGCGATGAATTGGAAACATTAAATGTTACTGGACAGCGAAATATATCTGCCTTTATTGAAAAAGTGACAGATGATAATCCTGTCATTACACCAGACTATCTACATAGTGCTGTTGAAGCGATGATATCTATTGAAAAAGCAAAAAAGGGAGAATTGCTTCTGAGTCAATTAGGGCAGATGACTCCGGATCAACTTGACAAATTAACAGACATACTCAGCACATGGAATGTTGATGATCTTGCCACCGTAATCGGAGAAATAGATAAACGAATTGTGGTCATTGAAGCTATTCAGCGTATATATAACGACAAAACAACTGAAGAATTACACACACTACACCCACTCATACTTAACTCAAAATGGCTGTTTGGTGCACAATTCGATTCTCCAATGTTCATGTCAAATTCAACCTTAACAACGGTTGTTAAGGGATTATTTAAAGACGAGGATTACGATCTGGACGCGATAAGTAGCCCGAAGCGCAGACCCGACATTATTTGCCTTAAGCAATACTCTCTGAAAGCCGTATGCACGGATAGAATTGATCCTACCGCCGGTGAAATAATGAAACCTGATCAAATTTTGATTGTTGAGGTAAAGCGCGGCGGATTCGAAATTACCGATGATGAAGTAAATCAAGTGGAATTCTATGTCAGACAAATTCGAAAATCTGCCGTATTACATAGTTCTGCAACTATTGATGCATATGTAGTTGGAGCAAAGCTCGGAGATATTGATCCAGAAAAGAATACTACAAGCGGAAGAATTCATGCAGTGACTTATGGCCAATTAGTTGACACTGCAAGCGGAAAGCTGTTCAGATTAAGGGATCGACTCAAAGAGCATTACGATTCGTTGGGACAAGAAAGTATTGTGGAACAAGCGCTTAGGGATAGCAAACAGCTAAAGATGAACATTTAAAATCGAAGTCAAGCGTTGTTGTGGTATTCGAGAGTTCAGTTCCCTCGACTGAAGTCGCCAAAATATCTTTTTTATGTGCCGAGGACATAAGTCCACCGTAATTTTGATAGAATTACGGTGGACTTTTTCTACGCCCGAAAACCGCTTGAAATCAAGACTTTTTCCGTTTTTGAGCATAAACGAACCCCGCTGCAGGCAATTCTGCGGCGGGGTTTTATGTGTTTTAGGAGGATTGTAGCTTTCTGTGGCGTTGTAATCGTTAAAAAGCCGAGTATTCGTTGAACTGCTGAGGGTAATCGTTAAACAACTGGATTTCGGCATCCTATGACTCAAGGATATTACATCAGTTCTGCCTCAACACTTGAAAAACTACGAATATTCGTATATAATGTATTTGGATAATTTCATGCTGTCGGAGGGGTCACAATGAACGGCTATATTTCCATTCGGGAAGCCTCTTATAAATGGGGCGTTTCGGAACGACGGGTCAACCAATACTGTTCTCTCGGGCGTATTCCGGGGGCAGAACGATTCGGGCGTTCCTGGGCAATTCCCTCTGACGCAAAAAAGCCAAGTGATCCTCGCAAATCCCAAAGTAAAAAACATGAAAGGGGCATGATGTGATGTATAACCCACAGCTTGAAACTTTTCTCCGTGTGGCGGATGCAGGCAGCTTCAACAAAGCCGCCGAAGAGAGCTACATCACGCCCACGGCTGTCATCAAGCAGATCAATCTTTTAGAAGAATCCCTCGGCGTGAAGCTCTTCGGCCGTAGCCACCGGGGGCTGCAACTCACAAAAGCTGGGCGCTCTATTCCCCATGATGGTGGTCATGCCGGGCTATGGCATGATGTGGTTTGGCGAAGATTCTTCCGGCAGCAATCTGAACTGGAGCGGCTTCACCGCATGGACAAAGCTGGGCACGGAGATGATCGTGGTTTCTGCGCAGCTCACGGACTGGGGCGAAAAATCTGCCCGGCAAGCCATTGAACTGACGGAATATTTCATCGAGAATTTTGCCGTGGATACCGGCCGGGTCTATGCCGCAGGGTATTCCGCAGGCGGCGAGACTATGTCCCGTGCGGTGTCCATGCGTCCTGGCCTGTATGCGGCCTATCTCCACGGCGCTTCCCAGTGGGACGGCGATTATGCTCCCATTGCGGAGAACGGTGTGGCGGTCTACATCTACATGGCCGAGGGCGACGAGTATTACGGCAGCGGCAAGGCTCGCTCAGCCTATGAGAATCTCCACGAAGCCTATGAAAATGCCGGTTGGAGCGATGCCGACATCGACCGTGTTCTGCGCATCGAAACGCCGGACAACACCTTCTTCAACGAAAAGGGCATTTACAATTACCACGGCGGTGCCAATGTGGTCTTTGACGACCCGGACAACCTGAACTGGGTGATCTCCAACAGCAAAGGATGAGGACATGAAGCCAATTTTCAAAATAAAAATCGCCGTGGATGCGGTCATGTCGGTGTCCATGCTGCTTCTGATGGCCTATGGCCTTGTGGGTGAGGCAGCCCATGAGTGGATCGGCATGGGAATGTTCGCCTTGTCCGTGGTGCACCATGTTTTGAACCGCCGATGGATTCAAGCTGTGCCGCGGGGGCGCCCCTGCGCATCGCGCAGACGGCACTGGCAGGGCTGATTTTCCTGTGCATGGTTGGCTCTATGATCAGCGGCATTGTGCTGTCCCGCCATGTGTTTGCGTTTCTCCCCAGGCACGGCGGTTATGAATTGGCCGGAAAGCTGCATATTCTCTGCGCCTTTTGGGGCTTCGTGCTGATGAGCCTGCACCTCGGAATGCACTGGAATATGTTACTGACCATGGCACGGAAGCACCTGCGGCCCAATCAGATACGCACATGGGTGCTCAGAATTGCCGGATATTCCTTTGCCGCCTACGGAGCTGTGGCCTTCGTTCGCCGGGATGTGGGACTTTACCTGCTGCTGAAAAGCCATTTTGTGTTCTTTGATTATTCCGAGCCGCTCATCGCTTTCCTGCTGGACTATCTGGCGGTGATGGGACTGTTTGTGGCAGTCGGATTTTTGCTTTTACATGTAATTAAGCCCGCCCGTTCCGCTGAATAATCCTATCGATTTCATATTGTACCTCTTGTTCTGACAAAGTCAGTTACCAACATGTCGAGCTTGGCACAGGAAGAAAGCCGCTCCATATCCGAGAATGTTACCTGGGGACAGAGAAAACGGTTTGCCGATGGAAAGGTCAACCTCCCATACAAGCAGCTCCTCGGCTATCGCAAAGGAGCGGACGGTTTTCCAGAAGTCGTTCCGGAGGAGGCAATCGTTGTCCGCCGGATTTATACTCGATTCATGGAGGGGTTGACGCCGGGAGCCATTGCAAAGGAACTGACAGCAGATGGGATCCTGACTCCATCGAGAAAACAACGCTGGCAGACCAGTACAGTGGAAAGCATCCTGCAAAACGAGAAATACAAGGGTGCTGCACTCCTTCAGAAATGCTTCACGGTCGATTTCCTCACAAAAAAGAGGAAGGTCAATGAGGGCGAGGTGCCGCAGTATTATGTGGAACACAGCCATGAGCCGATCATTACGCCGGAAGAGTTCGACAAAGTTTAGACGGAGCTTGCGCGGCGCAAGCAGATCAGCCGCCAGTACAGCGGAAAGAGTATTTTTTCCTCGCGCATTGTCTGCGGGGACTGCGGCTCCTACTTCGGCTCGAAAGTCTGGAACTCGACCTCAAAATACCGCAGGGTCATCTGGCAATGCAACGGCAAATTCAAGGGTGAGCACAAATGCGAAACGCCGCATCTGGACGAGGAAACCATTAAAGCGCGGTTCGTGACCGCCCTTAACGCTATCATCGAAAGCAAAGACAACATCCTTGAGGATTGCCGATTGATGCAAGCCACCCTGACAGACTGTACAGGCATTGATACAGAAATCGAGAGTCTGCTTGAGGAGATCGATGTGGTGACCGAACTGACAAAGCGTTGCATTGCGGAAAATTCACAGACGGCACAGAACCAGGAAAAATACGCCGCCCGGTACAATGGGTTTGTAGAGCGGTATGAAAAAGCCAAGGCACGGCTCGAACAGCTCCGCACTACAAAAGCTGCACGGGAAGCCCAGGCAGAAGCCATTGGTGCGTTCATGTTCGAGGTGCAGGAATTGGCCGCCCTCACCGAGTTTGACGAAAAACTCTGGCTGACCATTATCGACATGGTAACTGTCCACACAGACGGACGGATGACATTCAGATTCCAGGGCGGCACAGAAATCGAGACGTGAGTCCCAACAAAAATGAAAAGACCGCAGGTTTCAACGCCTGCGGTTTATTGCTGTCCCCACGGGTAGAGTAATGCACCCCCTAAAGCCGTGGTTGCACCCCCCTAAATTGAGAACTGCACCCCCCTCTGAACCGTAATTGCACCCCCTTAACGGGTTTCTATCAAAATTAGAGTTATATGCTGAAAGAGGGACTCCAAACACTGGATAATAACGTGTATCATTTCGCGAGAGCAGTTTTTTATCAAAACTTTATGTGATGAATAAAGAGCAAATTAGTTTCATGCTTGTATATCCTGCCTTCTGCTAATAGTACCTACAAGTAAAACATCCAATAGAATCAGGCAGCCAGACAACACCTGCGACACGCGGACACCTGGCATCAGATAGAGACTGTCAGTACGCAGTCCTTCAATCAAAAATCTTCCAAGACCGTAAATCACAAAATACATACAGGTCAGGGTTCCTGCCTTTGGATTTTTTCTACTGACAATTAGCATGGTAGTCAACAGACACAAATTCCACATACTTTCATAGAAGAATGTTGCTTGATGCCATTCTCCAAGTACGTCAATATATACGGCATAAGGAAAAAACTGCAACGATGAATCTGTAACCAAATTGCCGAACGCTTCTTGATTTACAAAATTACCCCAACGTCCGATTGCTTGTCCAAGCACAAGACTTGGAACGACTAAATCCAGAAAACGGAACAAAGGAAATTTGTGATGGCGGCAAAATAAAATTGCCGTAACCAGACCGCCAATCACTCCACCATAAATGGCAAGCCCGCCTTTCCATATTTTGAAGATGGTAAGAATATCGCCGGAATAACTGTTCCACTCAAATACGACATAATATCCTCTGGCGCAGACAATTGCAATAGGTAATGCAAGAAGAATAAAGTCAAATATCAGATCGTCCTTGAGACCTTGTTTTCTGGCTCGGTAAATTGCAAGTATTACACCTAAAACCATACCGACGGCAATAATTACACCATACCAGGCAATGCTCCATCCCTCTATGCCAAATAAATTTTCAATCAAATACTTACTCATATCAACACCTTTTCTACACAATCAGAAATTCATTTTCTTGTTCTATATATCTGCAAAAGATAAATATACCGCAAATAATTTCCGGGACAAAACCGCAAATATCTTCCACAGCCCATCCTCCTGCAATACCCTTGTGCATAATACGAAGAACCTCCGAATTGTGGGCGTTTATCAAAGAATAATTCTGGCTATTGTGCATTGTCAAAAGATATTCTTCGCCGTTCACAACAATATTGGCATGGTCAACTCTTGGCATTCTGCAAATTGGCCAACCCACCACATTGGGATCATCACCATCTACATATCCGGGGCGAGCAGAACCGACTAACTGATTTTCGTTGTCGGTCAGTAAATATTCCCGATTTCTTACATCACCGGAACTTGCTTTTGATTCATCGAGATAACGGGCGTCCGCCGTCAAAAGCAGCTCACCTGCGATGCTGAGAATCTTTCTTTGCGGACCGAGCAACGCACTTTTTATTCTTACCAAGGCAAGCTGAGATTCATTTTTATAAAGGACTCCTGCCTTTATCGTATATTTCATAACTGCGCCTCCTCTCTTATACAAGTGAATACATGATGATTCCTGCAAATCCCGAACCTGCCATAACCAAAGCGGATTCGGTTTCCACTTTCTTAAAACAATAATGCCAATAACAAAAATAATCGCAGCAATCAAGTCCAAAGATGCCAAATCATTCGGAAGCGTTCTCTGTCCGTAGAGTGCCATAATCAACAGTGAGATACCCGCTGATGCAATCATTGCAATGACCGCAGGGCGAAGTCCGGCAAGAATGCCCTGCGCCATATTCAATCCACGGAACCGATAATAGATATAGGCAAGGGTCATTACGATAACACAGGATGGAAACACACAGCCAACCGTTGCGATGACAGCACCGTGAGCATTGCGCCGAGGAAACCCGCCACATGATAACCTACCAAAATGGAAACATTAACTGCTATTGCGCCCGGAGAAGACTGTGCGATTGCGGTCAGATCCATCATCTCATCTTCTTCAATCCAACCAAGTTTCTCCACGAATTTCTTTCGCATCAACGGAATGATTACAAATCCACCGCCAAAAGTGCTAGCACACAGTTTAAAAGTGGAGAAAAACAATTTTTTGTATTTTTGCAAGCTATTCACTTCTAAAAATGCCGTCCTTTCTATGTTTATTAACATTATACCGCTTGATTTCTGATAAGGGAAATAATATAATTTTACAGAAATGATAAGTATTTTTATATAAGGGGATTGTTATGACGATACGACACATGATAATATTTCGTACCGTATGCGAAAATGGATATAATTCCACCAAAGCAGCGGAAGTTTTACACATGACACAGCCAGCAGTCAGCCTTGCCATTAAGGAACTGGAGCAATATTACGGAGTACACCTGTTTGACAGAATCGGCAGACGATTGCAAATCACCGATGCAGGTCAGCATTTTCTTCAATATGCGATACATATATCCGACTTGTTTTCAGATATGGAAACAGGGTTGCGTGATTGGGATTCTAAAGGAGTTCTCCGTATTGGTGCAAGCATCACCATCGGCTCGCAGTTTTTACCGAACTATGTAAAGGCATTCTCTGAACTCTGCCCAGAGCTTGATGTCAGAGTTATCGTTGAGCAATCAGAACGTCTGGAACAAAAAATTTTGGCAAATGAATTGGATTGTGCGTTGATCGAAGGTATTGCACATGATCCAAATATCGTTTCGGAAGCCTACATGGAAGATCATTTGAGTGTTATATGCGGTACGGATAAAGGCTGGACACAGGGGCAAGTTATATCCATAGAAGATTTTCAAAGACAGCGATTTCTCTTGCGAGAAAAAGGCAGTGGCACACGAGAGGTGTTTAACCGTGTAGTTGAACAGGCTGGCATCCACATTACACCAGTATGGGAAGCAACGAGCACAACAGCACTGGTCAATGCTACAATCAATGGATTAGGAATTGCTGTATTACCGCATCGAATGATTCTTCCGGCTCTGCGACAAGGCTTGATTTGTACTGTCAAAGTAGAGGGGTTGAGTTTCAGCCGAAATTTCCATATAATTCATCATAAAGATAAGTTTTTAACAACTTCTGCCAAGCGATTTATTACTTTGTGCAGAGATTTTGAGACTGATTACCCCTTGCCTTGTTACAACGGACTATATGAATAAAAGATTAGAGCCGCAGTCCAATCACATGACTGCGGCTCTTGCAATATTAGTATAAAGATTTATATTCAGTTACAGTTTTCAGATATGCTTCGGGATTGCCGTTCAGTATCAGCTCAGCGTATGCTACCGGGTCATTGTAAATCAGATAATCAAGCTCTGATCGCTGATACATATTGTCGGCAACCTCATTCTCAACGGCGATGGTATCAATGGCAATCATGCTGCCATTTTAATCCGTTGTAAAACTCTATAGCCGCCGCAATATCCTTCTCATCCGGATGCCCCTTT
>OKST01001419.1_pt1 | contig 11161 bp, 10 predicted proteins | sample 1606341 | NCBI WGS metagenome assembly OKST01 (sample SAMEA3879563, study PRJEB24766) | human gut metagenome | biome: human-associated habitat; feature: feces | place: USA | collected 1985/1987 | reverse complement strand
TATTGTCCACATAACTGGGAAGAGGAATGCGAGTGCCGCAAACCCAAGCCAGGTATGTTATTTCAGGCGCAGAGAGATTTTTCACTGAACCTCCGGGAGTGTATAATGATCGGAGATGATGAACGAGATATGCATGCGGCGCATGCGGCAGGATGCCGTGGAATACTTGTGGATGACAGCTATACATTGAGGCACGCCGTGGATGATATATTAAAGTGATGCAAGGAGAATAACAGATGATAATATCGAAAACGCCCCTTAGAATGTCTTTTTTCGGCGGGGGAACGGATTTTGCTGATTACTATAAAAACAGCCGTTACGGATATGGAACGGTAATAAGCACTGCGTTGGACATGTATGTATACATTATGGTGTGCAAGAGATTTGATGATAAGATCAGAGTGTGCTATACCGTCAATGAATTTGTTGATTCGGTGGATCAGATCAAGCACAATATTATCCGAGAAGCATTAAAAATGCTTGGGATAGAGAAGGGGATTGATATTGTGTATTCGGCAGATATTCCGTTAAGCTCGGCAGGTATCGGACTGGCATCTTCCAGTGCGCTTGCGGTAGGCGTGTTAAATGCGTTGCATGCTTATAAGGGAGAGCATGTTTCGCCGGAAGTGCTTGCGCGGGAAGCATGTGAGATAGAGATTGAACGTCTGAGCAATCCGATCGGCGTGCAGGATCAGTATGCGGTTGCCTACGGAGGATTTCGTAAATATAAGTTCCACAGAGACGGAAGCGTTACGAATGAGATGATCGTATGCAGACAAGATACGCTGGATCAGTTAAAGAACAACTTTATGTTGTACTTTACAGGACTCACCAGAGTGTCATCCAATATTCTGGCAGAGCAGAAAGCTCATATCTATGACAAGGAGAAAGTGCTTGATGCAATGGTAGAGATGGTTTTGTCGGCGGAACAGGCATTGGCAGAAGGGGATGTCAATCAAATAGGCAAGATGCTGGATGATGCATGGAATTTGAAAAAGCAGATGTCCAGTGGTATCTCAAATCCACTTATCAATGAGATGTATACAAAGGCGAAGAACGCAGGCGCTGTGGGAGGAAAAATTCTCGGAGCAGGTGGAGGTGGTTTTATGTTGCTTTTTGTTCCGCCGGAAAAACAGGAAACAGTACGATCAGCAATGAGTGAATACAAGGAGACCCAGTTTGGTTTTGAAACTGAGGGATCGCGCATTATTTTTACAGAAAAAAATCGGGGAGAATAGGACACACGATGAAGAAAATTATTATTTTTGGCGCGGGTCCGACGGGAAAACGTGCATTTTATAGGGAACTTTGCGATGTGGTTGCTTATGCAGACAATAATGAGGCAATACAGGGAACGGATATTGGCGGGGTACCTGTTGTTTCGGCAGAGCAGATTGTGAATATGGATTACGATTATATCGTAATAGCTTCTGTGCCTGGGTATGATTCCATATGCCTGCAGCTGGAAAACTACGGTGTTGCGCAGGAAAAGATAAAGAAGTATTCATCCGATGTGAATAATAATAGAGAACTTTCCTTTTTCCAGTATGCGAGAGAATTAAGGGATACATCAGGAGCTTGTGCAGAGGTGGGGGTATTTCAAGGAGATACAGCCCGAATCATCAATCAGGCATTTGCGGATAGAAAGCTTTATTTGTTTGATACATTCAGTGGATTTGATGAACGGGATGTAGAGACGGAAAAGAAAGCGGGATTTTCAGAGGCGAAAGCAGGGGATTATCAGGATACATCCGTAGAGCGTGTATTAGAAAAAATGAAATATCCAAATCAGTGTATTATAAAGAAAGGCTATTTTCCGGAAACAGCGGAAGGAATAGAAGAAACATTTGCGTTTGTAAGGCTGGATGTTGATATGTATAAACCGACGAAGGCGGGATTGGAATGGTTTGGTAAACGCATGGAAAAAGGCGGAATTTTAATTTCACATGATTATTATACGGAAAGTTATAGCGGTGTTGCGCAGGCAATCGATGAGTATGTAGGCGAGCATCCACAACTGCGTAGAATCCCGGTTGGAGACGGGTTGAGTGTAATGCTGATAGGATTTTAGGTGGAAAATATGGTATCGGTTATCATGTTGACGTATAACAGGGAAAAGTATATAGCGCGGTCCATCGAGGCAATTTTAGCGCAGACATACAGACAGTTTGAATTTGTGATTGTCGACAACGGGTCAAGTGATCAAAGCGGAACGATTGCAGATGAATATGCGTTAAAAGATTTAAGGATTAAGGTGCTGCACATTGAAAAAAGCAGCATTGGACATGGGAGAAATATCGGAATTGCGAATGCAACAGGAGAATACATTGCATTTGTGGATGATGATGATGTTGCTGCGCCGGACATGCTGGAATTTTTAGACCGGCTTGTACAGGAAAATCATGCAGATATAGCAATATGTATCTGGAGCGCGGAGGATGCCGTGACAGAACTTTTAAAGCGCAAGCGCAATAATGCAGGGCTGCCAACCAAACTGATCCGGAGAGAATTGTTTGAACAGATACCGTTCAAGGAAGACTGTAAATACGAAGATATCTGGATCTGTTACAAATATATGGCAAATGCGAATAAGGTGGCAGCGTATGGACTGCCCAAATACTGTTTCACCCGGCATGAGAGCAATAACAGTTCTTTTACACAAAATGCAGGTCTGTGGAAGGCAGAACAAATGCGGGAATATATGGCGGCGTTTCGTGAGAGGACAGAGTATATCAGTGCTAAACTGCCGGAATTGACAGGGCTGGTGCAATACAGCGAGTGGTCTTATATGATCAGTATGTGCGACAAAATAAAAACCTATGATCTAAAGGACTGCCAGGGCATATTCATAGAATTGGTCAGAGAACTGCGGCTAAAGCAGGAGGAATTCCTGATGTCACCCTATATTCAGAATTTTGAAAAGAAATGGATGAACAAATACGTTCTGCAGGAAGGATAGACTGGAAATGAGTTATAGTAATATTATAAAATCATATAGTCAGGATAGAAATGTACTGGGAAAAGTATTACCGCTTGATACACCGTATACGGTATTGATCGATATAAGTGATTCCTGTAATCTTCGTTGCAAATATTGCTTTCGTTATGATACAAGCATTGGGGCGGAAGATTATCGGAAAAATCGTCTGATGGATTGGGAAACGTTCCAAATAGTTGTTGAGCAGTTAAAAGAATTTCCAAGCCAGATTAAAAGAATTGCCTTGTCACATAATGGAGAGCCTTTGTGTAACAGGAAACTGCCACAAATGGTCAGTTATATTAAAAATGCCGGTCTTACCGGGAGAACGGAGATACATACCAATGGATTACTTTTGGATAAACAGTATATAGAGGAATTGTGTGAAGCAGGAATTGACAGGGTAGTCATTTCCCTGCAGGGTCTGGACGGGGATGCATATTATAAAGAGTGTGGAGTTAAAATCGATTTTGAACGGTTTTATTATCATTTGAAATACTTTTACCAGAAGAAAAGAGATACACAGATACATATTAAAATTGTAGATGAAGCTGTGGGAGATGAGAGAGACAGGTTTTATGAGATGTTTTCGCCTATTGCGGATCGTGTTTTTGTGGAATCGGTGGTGCCTTTATGGACGGATTCGGATATGAAGACTGGAGAAGTAGAAAAAAATAAATACGGAGATACGTTTAAAGTCCAGCAATGCTGTCCGTTGGTCTTTTATACAATTAATGTGCTGCCGGATGGAACGATATACCCGTGCAGTCATATCAGACCGCCATTTAAACTTGGAAATGTGAAGGAAACGACGATATATGAGGCATGGAATGGGGCGCAGAAAAAGGCGTTTATGAAGGATATGCTTGAATCAGGAAGATTTAAAATGGAGGCGTGTAAAAATTGTTATATTCCACAGAATACGGTAATGACTCCGGAAGATAGTATAGATGCATATGCAGAAGAAATATTAGAAAGAATCAATAGGACTCAAGGGTAAGAGGAGTCGGCTATAAAATTAGGGTTGGGAGAATGTAGAATGTCAAAATGTGTTACGGTTTATACACAGGCGTATAATGTTGAGAATTACATAGAACAATGTATTAAGAGTGTTTTATCACAGACATTTCAAGATTTTGAATGGATTTTAGTTGAGAATGGTTCGACAGATAAAACGAGAGAAATAATACGTAAATATGCAGCACTTGATGAACGAATTAAACCAGACTATTTTGATGTAAATCAGGATGGGTTTACAAATTATTATATTGCGGAAAAAGCAGACGGACGGTATATTGTAAAAATTGATAGTGATGATTGGATTGAACCAGAGTATCTTGAAAAATTGATCGCGCCATTTGAAGATCCTGATGTGGATATATCTATTTGTGGCGCAGTAAATTATGAGGAGGAAACAGGAAGGGAAACTCCGCATGAATATGGAGAACTGGATGGGGTTTATTCTAAAAGTGATATAGAAAAACAATTCATAGAAATGCGTTCTTATATGGGAACTTATTGGGGTAAGATGTTTCGCAGGGAAATTTTTTGCAGTATTTTGCCTGATATGAAAGAAATAGGGGAAAAACTGAAAAAAGGAGATAATTTCGGAGGAGATGTGGCATTTGCTTTGTGTTATTTAGGCGAGTGTAAGAAACTGGCTTTTGTGAATGAGAGAATGTATCATTATAGAATTCATAATAACAGTTATGCTACCCGGACAATAGGAACCAATAGAGTATTTAGCTGTCTGGCTTTAAGAGAAACAGAGCATCATTTTTTACATAAGGTAAATGCGTATACGGAACAAAATGTAATAATGGTTGATCTGCTATTCTGGCAGAATATAGAACAGTTATTTAAAAACATTATTAGAGCAGATTGGGATACAGACCAAAAAATAAAAACGATAAGCGAGGTTTGCGCTAATAAAGATTTACAACTTCTTCGGAAAGAGGCATATAATTCTAAGGTACGCACAATTTTAATGGGGGATATTGCATGGTGTTATATGAATGCAGGCAATAGCAAATATTTGAAAAATGTTTTAATGCTGCTGGAACCTGACATATTTGACAGCATTTCAAATGAAACTTATGAATGGATGAGGGAAAATCAAATATTGATGTCCTATATTATTATGGGAGAATTTGATAACGCAAAAAGATATATGGAAGAAATTACAACAGGAAATAATGTGGATTACATTCGGGAGCTTCAACAGAGAATGCATTAGAAATGTGGGAGAGAGACCGTAGCATGAGAGAAGAGTTGATAAGTGTTATCATACCAACTTACAATAGAAGAGATAAAGTAACATATGCTGTAAAAAGTGTTTTAGATCAGACCTATTCAAATATAGAAGTAATTATTATAGATGATGCGTCAACAGATAATACGGAGGCAGAGATAAAAAAAATAAAAGACGATCGAATCCGGTACATATATCTGGAAAAAAATCATGGAGCTGCAGGCGCAAGAAATGTTGGTATAAAAGAAGCCAATGGAACCTATATTGCATTTCAAGACAGCGACGATATATGGGAAAAAGAAAAATTACAAATGCAGATTGATAAAATGGCTGGAACTGACAACGTTGGACTTGTATATTGTGCTATGGTTCAGTTTGATGCAAAGGGAAGGCTGCTTTCGCTAATTCCAGAAAAAAAATTGCCAGAAAAATACACTTCCGGTAAGATTTTTGATTTTATGCTAACGTATGCATTGATTAGTACACAGACAATGCTTGTAAGAAGCGACATAATAAACAAAATGAACGGCTTTAATGAAAATTTGCGAGCATTGGAAGATTATGAATTTGCCTTAAGATATGCAAAGGACAATGAAGTTGGTTTTGTTGAAATGCCGCTTGTAAGACAGATTCTAACAAAGGACAGCGTAAATCAAAATGGAAAGAATAAGATTTTAGCGGAAATTTATATATTGGAAGAGTTTTGGGAGGATTATAAGCGCTTGAATAAGGTAATTCCCCAGTTTGAAATAATGAGAGCAGAAGCGGAACGCTATGGGTGCTTGGAAATATTACAAGAGTATGTATTAGACCATAGAAATTTCTACGAATGTGAGGCGGAGTGGAAACAAATATATCAAATTTGTTTTAGTGAGCAAAAGTTGCTGTATTCTCATAACCGAAAATATGAGGGAGTACAACTAATAATACAATTATGTGAAAATTTAAAGAAGGATATAGAGGAACAGCAGGCAGAAGAAATTATAGAGGGAATAAAAACTTTTTCAAAGCAAATTGGATTAGATATATGTGATGAACAGGAGTTATGTGAGTACAATCATCAATATCAAAAATTGGCAGATAAAATAGAAAATAAATTAAGAGGACAGATTTATGTTTGCTCGGTATGTAAAAATAGAGTAATATTTGATCCAATATCTGATTATTACAGGGAAAATAGACTGAAATATGGCTTCCCTTATTGGAATCGCGAGTTTCAACTGGAAAACCGAGAGCGCTATTTCTGTCCTGTATGCGGTTCGACAGATAGGGCAAGACTGATTATTGAATTTTTGTCGTATATTAAAAGCGAAAACAATCAAAAAATAAAGGTATTGCAGATTGCGCCGGATTCTGTCATAGAAAGATACTTGCGGGCAAGAGAGGATGTGATCTATGAGTCAACAGATTTATATATGGATAATGTGACTTTTAAAGCAGATATACAAAAGATGGACATGGTAGATAGTAACTATTATGATCTGGTTATCTGTGCCCATGTACTTGAGCATGTTAAAGATGACATATCTGCAATGAAAGAATTATATCGTATTTTAAAGGCAGAAGGATTATGCATCGTTCTTGTGCCGCTTATTGTTGGCTTAGAAAATACAGATGAACAATGGGGATGTTCAGAAGAAGAAAACTGGCACAGATTCGGGCAGGGAGATCATTGCAGGTTATACGCACGAGATGATTTTATGAAAAGATTAGAAGCGGTTGGATTTCAAGTGAATGAATTAGGGGGAAAATGGTTTGGAGCCGATCTGTATAAAAAGTGCGGTTTTGATAGAAACTCGATTCTTTATGTTTTGTCAAAGCAGGAAATGTTAAATTAGAGATAACCTATAAGCAACAGTATCATAGAAAGAGCAGGTTATGTCATGGGAAAAGAAGACATTGTAATAGAATGTATAGCAGAAGAAAGCTTTAATAATTTCTGCGAGATTGTAGATGCAACAAGCATACTGAGACAGGATAAGCAAATTGTAATATTTGGCGCGGGAATTATGGGAATGCAATTTGCGTATACGTTGCAACAGTTGGGAATAAATAATTTTATTTTTTGTGACAACGATTCGCAAAAATGGGGTGTCCGACTAGTCGGTACAACGATAAATAACCCTATGCTGTTACAAAATGGAGATAACTATTTTGTTTATCTTGCAATGGAAAACTATGAAGAATGTGCGACCCAGCTTGAAGAAATGGGATTTGAGATGGGGATAGACTGGGTTAATCTGACAAACTGCTCAGAAAGGAAATTGCTGGATTCATTTGAAAAAAATGATGATGCGCATGTCTTGATTTTAGGAGATTGCACAGTGTCTACAGTCTCTGTGCAAGAGAAATATAAGGTATCGATAGGCGAAATATTGAGAAAAACCGGGGATACAAAAGTACTTGCATTAAATGGCTTATATATGAGAAGCTATTATAACATTCTGAGACTATGCAAAAACAGAATGAAATATTTACAAGAGGTTTATGTGCTGCTGAATGTTGACATAATGGGAAATCGATATTTTTTGTATCCCAAAAACCAGCATGGCAGAGTAATGAAAGAGTTGTATAAAAAAAGTAAAAAAACGGATGATAAAGAGATGCAGGACTTTCTTCAAGTTATTGAAGAAAGAGAAAAAGGGACAAGTATCTTAGATTTGTCATCTCCGAATCGTTATAAACATTTATCGGAAAAGGAAGTTGAGAATCAGAGACGAGTCCATATGAAGCTCAATTTTTTGTATCATATATCGGAAAATACAGAGAGTATGGAATATCTGCATCATATCTTAGATTTCTGTAGAAATGTAGGTATAAAGATAACATTTGTGATTATGCCGATAAATTATGAGCGGGGAGAAGAGTATTTTGGTGATGAATTTCGGACTCGTTACGGGGAAATTATAACGGTGTTACAGAGGCATATCATAAATGGCAAAGGAAGTATATTAGATTTAAGTTATTTGCTGCCTCAGGGGGACTTTATCTGTCTTAGATCCACGAATGAGGGAATTCTGGAACATGGAAGAAAGCTAATCGCAGAAAAAATTGTGGAACGGATGAAAAAAGGATGTCAAAGCGAATGGAGTGGCCATTAAAAACTGCACAAAAAGAGATATTGAAGGCATTTGATCAATTTGTAATAGAAAATAAATCGTTTTTAGAAAATAAAAAGCTGCTAGTATGGGGCGCGAGTGTTCGCGGCACTTTGCTGGGTATGATACTTGAAAAAAAGGGGTTAATAGATTTCCTGTATATCGACAATGATGAACGAAAATGGGGAAATCATATTAATGGGCATTCCATCTTAAATCCGAACGAGGTAAGGAATCAATTACAAAATACTTTTATTCTTATACCGGTAGAATATCCCGAAGAAATTTGTAAGCAATTATATAGTTGGGGATTAAAAGAGGATTCATTTGCAGTTATAAAATCCAATATTGAAAAAAGCTATACAGAAGAATTTTTTCGGCAATATGGTTATGACCGATTGGTTATAGGTGAAACTTTTTTAAATGAAACAATCATTGATGAAGAAAATCCGGAAAGTATAAAGGACTGCCTGTGGAGAACATATAAAAAAGAAAATATGAAAGTTTTGGCAATGAATTGCATGGGAATGCAGGGCTTTTATCATATGATACGGTTGCAGATTATGCTTGGATATGTGCCCCAAAAGGTATGGATTTTCGTCAATTTTGAAACATTAACGGAATTTCATCATATGTTGTCGAGAACACAACATCCGGATTTGTTGAAGATGATCGCTGAAACAGGACAAATCCGGGATGAGTATTTTCAACAGTACATACAGCAGGCAGAGGAAAGAGCAAGAAATTATAAAATTGAAATGCAGTATTCTCCACAAAGAACATTTGACGGTAAAAACGTTGACAATGAGACGATTCAAAAAGAGTATATGAAGATTCAGATTCTTCGACCATTATCTTTGGAGACAGAGGAAATGTTATATTTCAAAAGAATATTGCAAGTGCTTAGAAAATATGACATTGCAGGATATGTTATCAATACACCTATCAACTATCAACTGGCAAAGAAATTATATCATGAAGAATTTGTGGAAATTTATGAAAAAAACAGAAGGGTGCTTAAGAAGCTTGCAGATGACTATAAATGCCAATTTTGGGATATGGGTGATTTGCTGGAGGAGGGAGATTTTGTTTCGATGGTAACGATTAACGATGCGGTTTGTCAGAGCGGAAGAGATAAAATCCTTGCTTATATTGACAGAAATGAGGAGATGGAAGATGGAGCAGAAAATTAATTTTGCGTGGCCGGTAACTTCGAGCAGCAAGGAAGAATATGTAGCTTTTTGTGAATGGATGACAGCACATAAAACAATGTTGGAAAGTAATGAGATTGCTATTTGGGGAGCAGGAATTCGAGGAACTGAATTTTCGTTGTTTTTTAAACGAACAAACTATACAAAAATTTTTTTTGTAGATAGTAACAAGGAGAAATGGGGAGGATACATCAATGAATTTCCGATTGTTTCTCCGGATACAATGAGAGAGAAAATCCAGACAGGAAAGGTAAAAATATTAATATCCGCAGAAAATAGTAAAGAAATAGAAGAATTTCTTGAAGAAGATGGTTATAAAAAGGAAGAAGATTTTTTTACAGTTAGATCAAATTTATATGAAAAATATGTAGAAGAATTTATTCGTCCTTATACAAGAGATGTGTTGATTATGGGAGATTGTGAATTTTCGAAAATCTCTTTGGAAGATACGGATATGCGGAACCTGGCAGAAATGTTAAAAGACGAACTGGGAGAGCGCCGGGCAAAAGTTTTGGCTATGCATGGAATGGGATTACGATCGCATTATAATTTGCTGCATACGCAGATTGCCATGGGGATGATTCCTAAGATATTAGTGATTATGATAAATCTGGATACGCTAACAGGTAAACAGCATTTATTGCCAAGATCACAGCATGAAGAATTGTTAAGAATGGTATACGAAAAGGCTCATGTAGACAGCAAAGAGTATGAAGAATATCTCGAAATTGTGCATGAACGCAAAAAGAATCTTCAGGCAGAATTTTTTACTACTAATAAATTTGGAAAAAGAGATGTTCCTTCCGATGCGAAATCCAAAGTATACTTTAGGGTTAATTACCTTTATGAATTGGATGTGGAAACAGAGGGGATACAGTATTTGAAAAAAATAATTCAACTGGCAAGGGAAAATAATATAAAAGTAATTCCATTTGTACCGCCGGTGAATTACGAACTTGGGGAAAGAATTTTCGGAGCGGATTTTAATAAACGTTATGCTAAGAATGTAAATAAAATTGATAGTATAGTAAGAGAAAATGATCTGGAGCTTTTGGAAATGAGCTATAGTTTAAAACAGAATGAATTCGCTCAGCCAGACACGCCTGATGAAACAGCTAATGATGCAGGGAGAAAGAAAGTTGCGGAAATATTGTGCCGAAAAATTGAGGAGGTAATGTAACGATGGAACAGGAAATATTGCATATATTACAGGAAATAAATCCATATATGGAAATAGAAACAGATACGAAGCTGTTGGAGGAAGAAATTTTAGATTCCATGGAGATATTATTGCTGATATCTGAATTAGAGGATAAGTATCAAATACAAATTCCACTGGAAAGTTTACAGTTAGAAGATTTTCAAGATATTTTAAGCATTACAAAGTTCGTAAAAAAGCAAATTGAGGGTACGCAATATGATAACTAATGTAACACAGTACTTGGATCAAAGAAAGATTGATAGTGGAAAAAAAGTGGCAATCTCAGACGGAGAAAAAAGTTTGAGTTTTGAGGAGCTGTATGATCGCTCACAAAGAGTGGCAGTAAGTATTAGGCGGAAAAATAATAACATAAATAACAGACCCATCATTATATTCGGCAATAAAGGAATAGCAGAGTATATA
>OKST01001416.1_pt1 | contig 11182 bp, 10 predicted proteins | sample 1606341 | NCBI WGS metagenome assembly OKST01 (sample SAMEA3879563, study PRJEB24766) | human gut metagenome | biome: human-associated habitat; feature: feces | place: USA | collected 1985/1987 | reverse complement strand
TTACAGTTTCGTTAGCTTTTTTGAACTGTAAATGTTTAGCTCCGCGGTAACCTTTAGCCAGTTTTAAAATATGTTTATGACGGCGGTGTGCAGTTACACCAACTTTAATTCTTGCCATTAGTAATATCCTCCCTTAACTCCACTAATTATGCATACGGCAGCATTTTAACTACGCGTTCATGGTCAGTTTTATGCACTAAAGTAGCTTTGCGCAGATTTCTCTTGCGGGCAGGAGCTTTTTTCTCAAGAATATGGCTCTTATAACCTTTGGCACGTTTAAATTCACCGGAAGCGGTTTTTTTGAAACGTTTTGCAGCAGCTCTGCGGGTTTTCATTTTCAACTTCATTTAAAAAATCCTCCTTATTTACTCGGTTTCGGCGCAACTATCATAATCATGTTTTTGCCTTCAAGTTTGGGCTGTCTTTCAACAACTGCCATCTCTTTAAGCTGGGCAGCCATTTTGTTTAAAAGAACTTCACCCAGTTCCGGATGCGAAAGCTCACGTCCACGGAACATAATGGTAACCTTTACTTTGTCGCCATCTTCTAAGAAACGCACGGCATTTTTAAACTTAACGTTAAAGTCATGTTCTTCAATGCCGGGGCGCAGCTTAACTTCTTTAATGTCAAATGTTTTCTGTTTCTTACGAGACTCTTTTTCGCGTTTCTGCTGCTCGTAACGATACTTGCCGTAATCCATAATCCGGCACACAGGCGGTTTGGCAGTAGGTGCAATTTCCACCAGGTCGAGATGTTTTTCATAAGCAAGCTGCTGGGCTTCGCGGCCGGACATAATTCCAAGCTGTTCGCCATCGCTGCCGATAACGCGCACTTCACGTGCCCGAATTTCTTCATTGATACGCAAGTTTTCCTTAGCTATGACAAGTCACCTCCAAAATATTTCAGTCAAAAAGAAAAGCGGGCAGAACAAATCCACCCGCGTTAGTACATATCCAACCCTGTCGAGCATAGCTGCAAGGTGAGAAGCGAGCGGCTTCTACTTTGTTACCCGAATATAATAACACAACCGTGCAGCCTTGTCAACAAATTATTTAATTATTTTCTTGCGCCAAGCTGGCCGTCAATAATGAACAGGCCGCCAACATTATCGCCAACCATTTGCAGTTTTTCAACAATTTCGGAAGCGCTGGCTTCTTCTTCAACCTGTTCGTCAATGAACCATTTCAAATGGCTCTGGGCAGCATAATCTTTTTCTGCCAAAGCTACTTCATACATATCGTGAATGCGGGAAGTAACATATTTTTCATGTTCCAGAACTTTTTTGAACAGTTCCAGCGGAGTGCCGTAATCGGCAGCCGGTGCTTCAATAGCAAGCAGTTCCGGTTTTTCGCCGCAATCCTGCATAAAGCCCATTAATTTAAAAGCATGCTCGCGTTCTTCTTCATACTGTGCTTTCAGCCAGTGTGCCATGCCTTTAAAATTTTTAGCTTCCATATCAAGGCTCATTGCCAGATACATATATGCAGAGTATAATTCAGCCTGAACCTGCTCGTTAAATGCTTTGTAAACTTTTTTCTTCATATTAAAATCCTCCTTTTTCGGAAACGCTTTCTTGATGATTTAAGTATAACACACTCCTCGCATTTAATCAATAATAATTATTTATTTTTTTGTGAAATATTTGTTTAAATCGCAAAAATAATAAAAAATTCCGTTTTCTGCCATCAATAAAAAAGCACCTTAAAAGCATTTTAAACTTTAAGGTGCCGGTAAAAATTATTTTTCTTTCATCTGCTTAACAATCAGCGATACGGAAGGCTGCGTTATGCTGAACAGGTTTGCCAGAAAGACCTGCGTTAAATGTTCTTCATTATATAAACGCCATATCTCCCTGTTGCGTTCTTCCCTGCCGCAAAACGGTTTTAACTCTACCTCTCTTGGTTCTATGCAGAACCCTCTGTCGGCAAGCACTACTACTTTGCGCCTGCCTTCGCTGTCTGTTATTTTAAGTTCCAGCGTTCTGCCTCCATTTTCGTCACGCTGGTTGATGTTATAGTATTCTATTTCATCTTCCCCTGCCGCTTTTTTCAGCATCGTCTGGTTAAACGGTATTTCTTTTATTTCCACCATATCACCTCGTATGTATTGATATGTTTATTGCCTTACAGCAAGCCTTTGCCTGCTGTAAATGCTTTGTTTGCCGCATTATTTTAATTGTGCCTTACTTTATGCTGTTTGCCTGCCTTTTACTGCCCGGCGCTTTTGCGCTGTAATATTTTAAGTGCCATTGTGTAGGCATTGCGCAGAGTTTTATTACCCCTTGCATCCTGCGGTATGGTATTTGCACCAAGGTCTGCACAAATTTTACCTTCCGCATCCACCACATAGCTTGCGCCGATAGTATACTCACTGCCGAAGGTATTAAATAAATACAGGTTAATGCCGCTTGCAGCGTTCTGCATATCTTCCCCCTGCCTTAATGCCGCAAGGAAAGCTCCATCTGTATATTTTTCTTCGGCAAAAAAGGCAAGGTAATATTTGCCGTCTTTTTTTACGGTGCTTACACTCTCGCTGTCTATATACAGCACCCCAACATCTGTTTTGCCTGCTTCAAGCAGGGTCTGCGCCAGCGTTGGCAGCGGCAGCATGCACAAGGCCGCTGCCGTAAGGCAGGTTGTCATTAGTCCTTTAAGTTTGCCCATAAAATTTTATCCTGTAATATCCTTATAACAACAAAGGCAGGGTTGCCCCCGCCTCCGTTGATTCAAAACTCGTTGCTGCTTAAATTTTTATATTTCAGGCTTCTTCCAGTGCTGCACGTTCTGCTGCAAGTTTGGCATGGCGTTCCATTTGTGCCTGTACTTTTGCTTCTTTGGCAGCTTTCTTCATTTCTTCTGCTTTAGCAAGTTTTTGTTCTTCCGCACGTCTTGCGTCAGCTTCTGCCTGTGCTTTTTTAATTTCGGCTACTTTTTCGGGAGATTTGCGGCCAAATTTCCAGGTTGCGCCAATGCCGCCCATGTATTCATCACCGCTGGTGGATACAGACAGGCTCAGCATGAAGTCGCGGTTCGGGTAATGGAACAGGCCGAGTGCCATACCGGTTTCATCACGGTACTGGCCAACGCCTACTGCTACTTCGGTCGGAGCGGCAGGGTCATAACCCATGGTACGCAGGTTGGCAATAGCTGCTGACATTGCACCTACTTTATCAATGCGGTCTTCCAAGCCGTCAACACGGTTTTCAATACCATCTACGCGGCTGTTAACATTGCTGATTTCGCGGTCCAGAATAACGTCGGCTTCTGCCATGTTATTAGCATCTTTAATGTAGTTTGTACCGCTGTAAGCGCCTTTAAGTTCATCGGTACTGCCAGCGCCAATTACTTCGCGCTGAATATCAATGCTTTGCTGGAGTTGTTTATCAGCTTCTATTCTATCGTTGGTTTCCTGTGCTAAATCTTCTCTGATTAAAGTATCGGCAGCTTCTCGTTCAACGGTTTCTTTATTAATAGCATTATTAAGTGCATTATCACCTGCAATTCGGTCAATCGTTTCCTGCTTCAAATCATTTTTTATTTGATTATCAGCTTGTTCACGTTTTTCAGCTTCAGCTTCGATATTTTCCTGTAACTGTTCATCTCCCCATTCTCTAAGAGTAGATTCTATTTTATCAGCTAATTCTCTATCATTAGTTTCCTGCGCTAAATCTGCTTTTATTTCGTTGTCAGCTGCTTCACGGTTAAGTGTTTCATCTTTTATATCACTAGCTAATCCTGCATCCGCAACTTCCATATCAGACTTGCTAGCAACATCTTTAATGGTTACAGTTTCTCCAGTGGGATCTCCGTCTTTATCAACTATATCCATTGTTATATCGCCGTTTTCATCGGCAAAATGTTCGCCTGTTTCAATATGCGTATCAGTATCTTCAACGTCTATACTGTCAATCTGTTGTTGAAGCTCGTTTTTAACGCCTTCTAATTCACTATCACTGGCAAGTCCGCTGATAGTAACATTTTTTCCTGTATCTTTGCCATTTTTATCAACGATATCCATTGTTACGTTGCCATTATCATCAACAGTTGCAGCGCCTTCTTTTACGTGGGTATCAGTGTCAGTAGTAGTTTCAATGTTATTAACTTGCTCTTGCAAATCTTTAACATCGCTATAAATTTTTTCATCGTTAGCAACCAAATCCGCTGTTACTTTATTCATATCACCAACAGTAATATTGCTGTTGGCAACTTCTTCCTCGCAGTTTACATCTCCTTCAGGATGTACAGGCTCCCAATCAGGTCTAAACTTACCTTCATCCACTGTATGATGAATTTCAGGATTGTTTAACCCTGATTCGGTAGTATTGTGCTGATAATTAAAATCCTCCTGACCATGATATGCCAAAACCGGGTTTATATAAATACCGCTCATTACTGCTGCGCAAAAAGCTATTGCTAATACTTTAGATTTTTTGCTTGCCATCTTTATCACCTTTCCCGTTGTTATTTAAAAGCGCGCGCCTTTAAATATTTTTACTCTGTAAGCCATCGGGGAATGTTACCGCGGCGTCACATTCCTCAAAGGGTTTGCAGGTTTAATTTTGCTGATTTAGCAGAGATAAAGCGTCCTCTATCTCTTTGCTAAAATTATACCACATTCTTCCCCCCCGACAAGACCTTACTTTAACTTTGTGTCTTTCTTTTACGTATCTTGCCAACTGGTAACCAGGTTTGTGTTAATCCGCTCTTTTTTATTTTTTACAAAATTTTTCAACAAACTCTTTACAAACAACTAACCTTTCGGTTATAATCTTGCTTACGCCGATTTTTGGGTGCGCACCGCTAAACGGCTTATTACTTTAATAGGGGGTTTATTTTTGAATAATTACCAAAACAGAAAAAACTTTTTATTTACTAATGCGGTGCCTAAAACGCCAAAGCCTAAATCTGCCGTACCGGAAATGGATATTATTCCCAAAACTGTACAGCGCAAAACTTTTACCACATTGGCAACAGAAACCAAAAATTTAATTACTGCCGCACAAAATGGTGACAAGCAGGCGTTGGAACAGCTTTGCATATCTTTTGAGCCATTATTCCGCAGTGAAATGCGCCGCGATATGTTTTATAATGCTCTCGGTTTTGAGGAAGGTTTAAGCCTTGCAAGGTTAAAGTTTATTGAACTTGTATTAACCTACAACGGAGCTGATTACGAGCATTTTGCAGGATATGTTAGGTGCCGTATTCATTTTGCGCTGTACGATGAAGTGAAGAAAGTATGGGCTGATGAAAATAAAAAAGCGCCCCTGCCCGATAGTGGGGCAGAAGGCGCCGGGTTCAGCGACGATGTTATTGAACACGAGGAATTAAGTATTTTATTAAATTTAGCGCTTAATAAGTTAACCGCCAAACAGAGGCAAACTATTGAGGCGCTTTACATAAATGGTTACAGCGGCAGGGAAGCTGCCGAGCTGTTAAACTGCTCGCCTGCCATGGTTACCAAACACCATAAGCAGGCCTTAAAAAACTTGCGCAGCAATATTGCTTAATTTAGGTTTTATTTTAACCGCTGATTTGCTGCTTATATAAAAAAATCGCTGTACCAAAAAGTACAGCGATTTTTATTTTATGCCTTATTATTTTTTCTCTGCAATTTCTTTTTGCAGCATGGCGATAAATTCATCCTGATTCATAGCGCCAATGTCGCCTTCGCCGCGGCGGCGTACTGCAACGGTGCCGTTTTCAACTTCTTTTTCGCCAATTACAAGCATGTACGGAGTTTTCTGCATTTGTGCTTCACGGATTTTATAACCGATTTTTTCGTTGCGGTCATCCATGTGTACGCGCAAACCAAGTTTAAACATTTTATCGTACAGTTTTTGTGCGTAATCGTGCTGTTTGTCGGTAATCGGCAGAATGCGGACCTGGCACGGAGCAAGCCATGCGGGGAACGCGCCGGCATAGTGTTCAATTAAAATGCCGATAAAGCGTTCAATAGAACCGTAGGCAACGCGGTGAATCATTACCGGGCGGTGTTTTAAGCCGTCTTCGCCGGTGTAGGTTAAATCGAATTTTTCCGGCAGCAGCATATCAAGCTGAATGGTGCCGCACTGCCAGGTACGTCCGATGGAGTCGGTAAGGTGGAAGTCAATTTTCGGGCCGTAGAATGCGCCGTCGCCTTCGTTAACAGTGTACGGCAGGCCAAAGTCTTCCATAGCGGCTTTAAGGCCGTTGGTTGCTTTTTCCCAGGTTTCGTCATCACCCATGCTGTCATCCGGGCGGGTAGAAAGTTCTGCATGGTATTTCAAACCGAAGGTTGCATATACTTCGTCAAACAGGCGGATGGTTTCCTGAATAACATCTTTAATCTGTTCGGGCATCATAAAGATGTGGGCATCATCCTGCGTGAAGCAGCGTACACGGAACAGACCGTGCAGAGCGCCGCTCAGTTCGTGGCGGTGTACAAGGCCAAGTTCGCCAACGCGCAGCGGCAGTTCGCGGTAGCTGTGCGGATGGGTACGGTAAAACAGCATACCGCCGGGGCAGTTCATCGGTTTTACGGCGTAATCGGCTTCATCAATTTTGGTAAAGTACATATTGTCGCGGTAATGGTCCCAGTGTCCGCTGCGTTCCCACAGGGTGCGGGAAAGAATCATCGGGGTCTGAATTTCGTAGTAACCGTAGCGGCGATGTACTTCGCGCCAGTAATCAATAAGGGTGTTTTTAATAATCATGCCGTTGGGATGGAAGAACGGGAAGCCCGGGCCTTCATCCTGAATGCTGAACAAATCGAGTTCTTTGCCGAGTTTGCGGTGGTCGCGCTTGGCGGCTTCTTCCAGCATGTGCAGGTAAGCGTCAAGTTCTTCTTTGCTGGGGAAAGCAGTGCCGTAAATGCGCTGGAGCATTTTGTTGTGCTCATCGCCGCGCCAGTAAGCGCCGGCAATGCTTTGCAGCTTAAAGGCTTTAACACGGCCGGTGGAAGGGCAGTGCGGGCCTGCGCACAAATCGGTAAAATCGCCCTGGGTATAGGTGCTGATGATTGCGTCTTCCGGCAAATCGTTAATAAGTTCTACCTTATATTTTTCGTTTTTCTCCTCAAACATTTTCAGTGCTTCGGCACGGGGAATTTCTGCCCTTACCAAAGGAATGTTGGCTTTAATGATTTTTGCCATTTCTTTTTCGATAGCGGCCAAATCTTCCGGAGTGAAAACGTGCTCGCTGTCAAGGTCGTAATAAAATCCGTTGGCAATAGCAGGGCCAATGGCAAATTTTACATCCGGGAACAGGTGCTGAATAGCCTGTGCCATTACATGCGCCGCAGTATGGCGGATAGCATGCAGGCCTTCTTCGCTTTCGGGCACAACAAATTCTACGCTGGCATCATGGCTCAGCTTATCGGACAGGTCTTTGTTCTGTCCATCTACAACAGCAAGCAAAGCCTGCTTGCCAAGTTTTTGAGAAAGGCTTTTGGCAACTTCAAGCAAGGTTACGTTATCTTCGTATTCCCTTACGCTGCCGTCTTTTAAAGTAACTTTAACCATAATTTTACCTCCTGAATAAAATAAAAAACTCCATCCCTTATGTAAGGGACGGAGTTATCCGCGGTTCCACCCTAATTGGCTGCTGGGCAGCCCTCTTAGTTAACCGTTAACGCCGGTATACGATGCCGCCTACTGCTGTTTCGGGGCATAGTTTGAAGGTGGTTTGGCAATTACCGTTCCCAACTGCTCTCAGCCAAGGCAGTTTTTTCTGTAAGGCCGCTTTAAATGCCTTTTCCTTCGCATTACTGATGTAATATTGATTTACTACTATATTATAAGCATCAGGGCAGCAGTTGTCAAACCTTTGGCAAATAAATTTTTTAACTGGAAAAAAAACGTAAATAAATTTATAATAATACAAGGCAATGTAAAAATGTTTGGTGGAGATGGTTAAATGCATTTTAAATTTTATAAAGCCATGCTGAAAATATTATTTGCCGCGCTGTGTACTTTTTTAATGGCGCCGGGCGTACAGGCAAAAGAAAAATACAAGGGCACGTTTATTTATATTCCGCTTGATGACAGGCCCGTTACTTACAGCTACCCGGTTAAAAATTTGCAGGCTGCCGGTTATGAAATACTGACGCCGCCGGAAAAATACCTTGCTTCGGCAGACCGCACCGGCGACCCTGACAAGCTTTGGCAGTGGCTGGTGGAAAACGCGCCTGACGCCGATGCGGCAGTAATATCTTCGGACGCGCTTATTTACGGCGGGCTGGTTGCCAGCCGCACGCATTTTTTTGACGAAACAACCTTGCAGGCACGTGTTCAGCGTTTGGAAATGCTGCGCGAAAGGCTGCCCATGCCGCTTTATGTGTACTCCACATTAATGCGCACGCCGCGTGCAAGCTTCGGCAATGTTGAGCCGCCGTATTACAGTAAAATCGGGCCTGCCATTTTCCGTTATTCCGAACTTTTGGATAAAGAGGACACCACGGGTTTAACGCTGCGCGAAAGCCTTGCAAAGCAGGCCATAAAAAACAACCTGCCGCAGGCTGATTTAAACGACTGGCTGCAAAGGCGTTTAAAAAACTACCATGTTAATAAATCGCTTACGGAGCTTACAGCAAAATACCGTTTTCATTATCTTGCCATAGGCAAGGATGACAATGCGCCGCTTTCGGCAACGCATATGGAAGCGCGTTACATAAAGCGCGATGCTTTTGCGCTTTCCGACCAGATTTTTCAGATTATACCGGGCGTTGACCAGCTTGGCATGCTGCTTTTAACACGCGCCGTTAACGAAAAGAACCGCGAGCACCCGCTTGTTTATACTTATTATGCCGAAGGCACCGGACGTACCACAATACCGCAGTATTCCGACAGCACGCTTGGCGAATCCGTACCGGAACAGATACTTGTTGCCGATGCACGCCCGACTGTTAACGCCGCCGAAGCCGATTTTATTTTGGCAATTAACACGCCCAAAGACGGCGTAATGATGGATTCCACCGCGCCAAGCAACCAGTTTTTCGCCTCGCCGCGCGACAAAAAATATATTGGCGAGCTGGAAAAATTTTTAAACAGCGGCACAAGGGTTTCACTGGCAGATGTTACATATTCCAACGGCGCCGATAACGGCTTTATGAACGAATTTGCCAACCGCGGCAATTTGGAAAAACTTACCGCATATAACGGCTGGAACACCGCCGACAACACCATCGGCTTTGCCATTGCCCAGGGCATTTTAGCCCCGCAGATAAGCGCGGAGGACAACGCACTGCTGATGCGTCTGCGCCTTGTTGACGACTGGTTTTACCAATCGAACGCGCGGCGTGATGCCACGGACTTTTTGGAACGCAGCGGAAGCAGCGAAGAAGTTTACAAGCTCGGCAGCTCTAAAAAGCATGTTTCTGCGCTGGCGCAGGATGTTTGCGATGAGCTTGCACGCAAATACCCCTTTACCGAAGATTTTAAATTTAAAGTAGGTTTTCCGTGGGACAGGCTTTTTGAAATAAGCGTTACGCCCACAGGCAAAAAGAAATAGCCATATACAACAAAACTCCCGAAGCGGTAAACTTCGGGAGTTTTTATTTTGGCGTTATTTTGCAAAATTCTTTTCTTTATAGGGGCACAGCTCTGTCAGCATACATTCGCTGCACAGTGGTTTGCGCGCTTTGCAAATTTTGCGGCCGTGCCAGATAAGCCAGTGATGGGCATCGCTCCATTTTTCCATGGGTATTGCCTTTTGCAGTTCTTTTTCCGTTGCAAGCGGGTCTGCACCCTTTGCAAGCCCCAGCCGGTGCGAAACGCGGAAAACATGCGTATCTACGGCAATAGCCGGCACATTGTAAATAATGCTTGCTATTACATTGGCCGTTTTTTTGCCAACACCCGGCAGCGTCATCAGCTTTTCAATGGTATCGGGCACGGTGCTGTTGTATTCCTGCACCAGCATATGGCAGGTTGCCAGAAGGTTTTTGGCTTTGGCGCGGAAAAGTCCGCAGTCACGGATTTCGTTTTCCAGTTCTTCCTGCGTAAGCGCGCCCATTTTTTCAGGCGTATTATATTTAGGAAAGATGCGTGCCGTAATTTTGTTGACACGTTCATCGGTACACTGGGCAGACATAATTACCGCAACCAAAAGTTCAAACGGCGAATTGTAATTAAGCGCTGTTTTGGTATCTTTATATGTTTCTTCAAGTACTTTTAATATTTCATCACGCTGCTGCTTGCGCATTAGTTGGTCAGGCTCCTTACCGGTGCGGGTATTCTGCCGCCGCGGGCAATAAAGGCATCGGGCTTGAATTTGCTTACGGCAATAACCGGCGCATAGCCCAAAAGCCCGCCAAATTCTACCCTGTCGCCCACTTTTTTGCCCGGCACGGGCACAAGGCGCACTGCTGTGGTTTTATTGTTAATCATGCCGATTGCGGCTTCATCGGCAATAATTGCCGAAATGGTTTCCGCCGTAATATCGCCGGGTACGGCAATCATATCAAGGCCTACGGAGCATACGCAGGTCATGGCTTCGAGTTTTTCCAGCGTCAGGCTGCCGCATTCGGCTGCCTTGATCATGCCGTCATCCTCAGATACCGGGATGAATGCGCCGGACAGGCCGCCCACATGGTTGGATGCCATTACGCCGCCCTTTTTCACGGCGTCGTTCAGCATGGCAAGGCAGGCGGTGGTGCCGCAGCAGCCGCAGCTTTCCAGACCCATTTCTTCCAGAATGTTGGCAACACTATCGCCAATAGCCGGGGTCGGCGCCAAGGACAGATCAATGATGCCCGCGGGCACACCCAGCTGTTCGCTGGCCAGGTTGGCCACCAGCTGGCCCAGACGGGTGATCTTGAACGCCGTGCGCTTGACAAGCTCTGCCACCTGATCCATCGGGGCATCCTTGGGCAGCTTGGCCAGAGCGGCGCGCACCGCGCCGGGGCCGGAAACGCCGACATGGATCTCGCAGTCCGGCTCTCCAGGGCCGTGGAAAGCACCGGCCATAAACGGGTTATCTTCGGGTGCATTGCAGAAAACCACCAGTTTGGCATCGCCCATGCACATGTTATCTTTGGTCAGCTCGGCGGTCTGGCGCACCACGCGGCCCATCAGGCCAACGGCGTCCATATTGATGCCGGATTTGGTGGAACCGATGTTGACGCTGGAGCAGACCAGGTCGGTTTCGGCCAGTGCACGGGGAATGCTTTCGATCAAACGCACATCGCCGGCGGAAAAACCCTTATG
>OKST01001405.1_pt1 | contig 11292 bp, 10 predicted proteins | sample 1606341 | NCBI WGS metagenome assembly OKST01 (sample SAMEA3879563, study PRJEB24766) | human gut metagenome | biome: human-associated habitat; feature: feces | place: USA | collected 1985/1987 | reverse complement strand
TGGATTAAGATGCATTATTTCAGAGGATTGCTATAGATTGCCTGCAGTTTGTCAATCATCTCCTGGATCTCAGCCCGGGAGAATCCGCCAAAGCTGCACAGAGAGCGAAGTGGCATGGAATCTGTCATTGCTGCTACCATTTCTTCAGTGATAGCTTCAGCAGCAGATTGGGACGCTGTGTCTGAACCGCCGTTCATTGCAGCCAGATATCTGGAAGTCAATTCTTTTGCTGCTTCTTTTGTGTTGGGATTATTGAAAAGCTCACCCAGTGTTGTGTTCATATGAATATGCATGGGAATTACCTGGCTGCTGGAGAGTTCAATGGTTTCAGAGAGACGGATATCTCTGGAGGACGCACCGATCAGGACCTCATATTTGCCGCTTGCTGCATACCAATCATGTAATTGGGTGTTGTACCATGCAAAGCTGCGCTTATCCAGTTCCATAGTAACTGTTTTGGTTTCGCCGGGAGCAAGCTGGACTTTTTCAAAATCTTTCAGTTCTTTTTCCGGACGGATCGTGGATGCTGTCATGTCTTTCACATAGAGCTGGACAGCTTCTTTTCCTGCAACGTTTCCTGTATTTGTTACATCTACAGAAACAGTGATAGTATCTTTTTCTGTTGGATTTGTGTTGGAAATCAGCAGATTGCTGTATGTAAAAGTAGTATAGGAGAGTCCGTATCCGAATGGATAGGCAACTTCCATCTGTTTGGTGTCATAATAACGATATCCTACAAATACACCTTCACGGTATTCCACTTTATCGCCGCCACCGAAGTTCAGGTAGGATGGATTATCAGCCAGCTTAACTGGGATTGTCTCGGCCAGTTTACCGCTTGGATTCACAACACCATAGAGGATATTTGCAACAGCAGTACCACCTGCCTGTCCGCCAAGGTAAGCTTCCAGAATACCTTTCACATTATTGATCCATGGCATTTCCACAGGAGAACCATTGTGAAGAACGATCACAGTATTTGGCTGAACTTCAAGGATCTCAGCAATAAGACGGTTCTGGCATTCTGGCAGTCTCATATGAGAACGGTCATATCCTTCAGACTCGAAACTGTCCGGAAGTCCGGCGAAGATCACAACCTTATCAGCAGCTTTTGCAGCCTGAACTGCTTCAGCAGCCAGCTTTTCATCGTATAAATCTTTATCAGCAGAAAAGCCTTCTGCGTAAGTAACCTGTGCATCAGCAGGAACAGATTCCAGTGCATTGGTAATTTTAAAGCAGTTAATATGAGAGCTTCCGCCACCCTGGAAACGAGGTTTTTTGGCAAAACCACCTACAAAAGCTACTTTTTCAGAGGCTTTCAGAGGCAGAATCTGGTCTGCGTTTTTCAGAAGGACCATAGATTCTTCTGCAATACGGCGTGCCTCTTCATGGTCTTTTTCCATGGTAAATTCCTGCGGTGTGCGGTGGTCCGCATATTGGTAAATAATATTCAGGATACGTTCTACAGCCTGATCCAGAACTTCTTCCTTCAGAGTGTCATTTTTTACAGCTTCCATGATCAAAGCATCGTTTGTTCCGTTGGAACCAGGCATCTCCAGTTCCAGTCCGGCTTCCAGACCCTTCACACGGTCATTGACAGCACCCCAGTCAGACATAACATATCCTTCAAAGCCCCAGTCATTACGGAGAACATCTGTAAGAAGCCATTTGTTCTCGGAAGCAAAAGTACCGTTAATCTGATTGTAGGAGCACATAAAGGTATATGGCTGAGCCTTTTTTACTGCAGTTTCAAATGCAGGAAAATAAATTTCTCGGAGTGTTCTTTCATCTGCTTCAGAAGAATTACTCATGCGGTGATATTCCTGATTGTTAGCTGCAAAATGCTTGATGGAAGTTCCTACATGCTGGGACTGCACACCATTGATAAATGCAGCAGCGATCTCACCAGCAAGGTATGGATCTTCTGAATAGTATTCAAAGTTTCTTCCACAGAGAGGAGAACGTTTAATATTGACAGCCGGTCCTAAGACAACAGATACGTCATTTGCCTGTGCTTCTCTGCCAATAGTTTCGCCCATGGCTTCCATTAAGCTACGGTCAAAAGAGCAGGCACTTAAAGCAGCAGGAGGGAAGCAGACTGCTTTGATACTGTCGTTCATTCCAAGATGATCTCCTTTGTCATCCTGCTTACGAAGCCCGTGAGGACCGTCGCTTACCATTACCTCCGGGATTCCAAGTCTTTCCACGCTTTTCAGATGCCAGAAATCAAGCCCTGAGCACATGCCTGCTTTTTCTTCCAGAGTCATCTGGCTGATGATTTTCTTTAAATCACGCTTCATAATAAATTCCTCCATAAGTTTATTAATATATGTTGAACAGATTGTTTGTGTTGCCTTTATCTGGACTATATCACCTTCAAATGATAAAATATAGTAAAATATTGATATAAATAACAAAATATTGCTGCGTATGCGAGAGGAATAAAGATGCAGGAGAAAAGTAAGGAATACAATGAAAAAGAACAACAGATTGCAGAGAACAGAAGCAGGAATACTCTATTTGAGAGACGTGAAAATTTACAGAAACATGAATCTTATGCAAGTGAGCGTCGGCAGTATGATGCTATCAGGAATGGTCAGACAGACAGAATACAGTCTGTTTTTCAGCTCACACCGGATGGAACCCCGGGAATCCTGTCCAGAAATGAACTGAGAAACAGTAAAAATATGTTTATCGCAGGAATTACGCTGTTTACCAGAGCTGCTATTGAAGGTGGTGTACCTGAAGAAACTGCTTATGCATTAAGCGACGGTTATATTCAGACAGTAGAAGAGTGCACCAGCAAATCTTCCATAGAAAAGTTATCACAAAAAGCAGCCCTGAGATTTGCCCAGGAAGTGCAGAAGTCCGGGATGCAACATTACAGCAGAGAAATTGAAGCGGCAGTAAAATATATTCATCTTCATCTGCATGTTCCCGTTACACTGGAAGAAACTGCAGAGGCAGCAGGGATCAGTGCCAGTTATCTTTCCAGATTGTTTAAAAAAGAAACAGGAATGCTTTTTGTCGACTATATTCAGAAAGAACGGATAGAAGCTGCCTGTAATATGCTGACCTATTCAGATTATACAGCAGCACAGATCAGTGAATATCTTTGCTTTTCCACACAGAGCTATTTTATAAAAATCTTCAGAAAATATACAGGCACGACACCTGCAAAATATAAAAAATATAAAGTTCAGGACTGGAAATAATATCGGTATCAAAAATTTTTTGATTATTTACGAGGATTGCTATAGGTCCCGAAACCGCACGGAAAATAAAAATATTTCTGAGCGTCCCTTTATGACTTATGACGTACAAATAAACATTTTCAAAAAATACAAAAAAGGGCTTGACAAACAAAAATAAAGATTGTATAGTATTCCTATCAAATCAATATGAAAACAGGGAAAACAAAAATCCCATTAAAAATATCAGATAAGAAGGTGACAAGACATGAAACAAATCTTATGTTTCGGTGATTCCAATACATACGGTTTAATCCCGGGAACTACTAATCAGAGATACGGATGGGGTACCCGCTGGACCAGCATCCTGGATGACAAAGTAAGAACAAAAGGCTACAGAGTAATCGAAGAAGGACTTTGCGGAAGAACCACCGTATTCGATGATCCATTCCGTACAGAAAGAAGAGGAACAGAAATGCTTCCGGCAATCCTTGAGAGCCACAGACCAGTAGACACTATCGTTCTCATGCTTGGCACGAACGATTGTAAAAGTGTATACAGCGCAACCCCGGAAGTAATCGGACAGGGGATTGAACAGCTCCTTGATCAGATCAACACTGTAAACCCGGATGCCAAAATATTACTGGTATCTCCAATCTACCTTGGGGAGAGAATCTGGGAAGAGGATTTTGATCCGGAATTCGATAAGAATTCTATCGAAGTATCATGGAATCTGCCCCGGGTGTATGAGAAAATCGCCAGAAGAAGAAATATTTCTTATCTTCCGGCTTCAGAATTTGCCCGACCGGGAGAAGCCGATCAGGAGCATCTGGATGAACTGGGACATAGCAGACTTGCAGATGCAATTTATGAAAAGCTTGCAGGATGAAGCCTGAAATGTTATGATAGTTCACAGATGTGCAGATGTAACGCTTTAACTAAATCAAGTAAACTACCTGCTTTAACCGAAATAGCAGTGGATTGAAAAGTAATAAGTGGAACAGGCACACCAGAGCGTTTTTCAAATATGCTCTAAATCATAATAATAGAAGGAGAATAAAGTAACCATGGATTTTGAGTTTATCCGCGAGCAGACACCTCTTTATATTGAGGCAGCAAAGCTTACACTTCACATGGCGGTGATTGGTGTGTTGCTTGCCATTGTGGTTGGGCTTGTCTGCAGCATGATTAAGTATTTCAGGATTCCTGTACTTCGTCAGATCGTGGAATGTTACATTGAACTGTCCAGAAATACACCATTGTTGATTCAGTTGTTTTTCCTGTATTTCGGTCTTCCGAAAATAGGGATTGTCCTCAGTTCAGAACAGTGTGCGATCACAGGACTGACCTTTCTCGGAGGCAGTTATATGGCAGAAGCCTTCCGAAGCGGCCTGGACAATGTTCCGCCCATTCAGGTGGAATCCGCATTAAGCCTTGGAATGAGTAAGAGTCAGGTATTTACAAACATTATCCTGCCCCAGGCAGTATCCAATTCTATTCCGGCATTCTGTGCAAATGCGATCTTTCTTATTAAGGAAACCTCCGTATTCAGTGCAGTAGCACTTGCAGACCTGATGTTTGTGACAAAAGACCTGATCGGAATTTATTACAAAACAGATGAAGCCCTGTTTATGTTGGTAATCGCATATCTGATCATACTTTTACCAATCTCACTTATCTGTTCATTTGTAGAAAGGAGAGTCCGCTATGCAGAATATGGGGATTGAGGTTCTTTTTAAGGGAATCAACTCATTAAGACTCTGGCAGGGCTTGTGGGTAACAATAAGAATTGCACTGATTTCCATGGTATTTTCCATAATCCTTGGATTTCTTCTTGGGATGGTAATGAATATCCCAAATAAAATCATTAAGTTTATCTGCCGCATTTACCTTGAAATAGTAAGAATCATGCCGCAGCTGGTGCTTTTGTTCCTGGTATATTTCGGAGCGGCCAAGCATCTGGGGATGAATCTTTCCGGTGAGACAGCGGCGATCATTGTATTTACATTCTGGGGAACTGCTGAAATGGGTGATCTGGTGCGAAGTGCGCTGATCTCCATTCCTAAACACCAGTATGACAGCGGATACGGTCTTGGATTAAACAAATGGCAGGTCTATCTTTATATTATCCTTCCGCAGACTATAAGAAGACTTCTTCCATCCGCAGTGAATCTTCTTACCCGAATGATCAAGACCACATCACTGGTAGCTCTTATCGGAGTAGTAGAGGTGTTAAAAGTTGGAAAACAGATCATAGATGCATCACGTTATACAAATCCGACAGCGGCCCTCTGGGTATACGGTGCAGTATTCTTTATGTATTTTATCATATGTTTTCCATTTTCCAGACTCTCCAGAGTACTGGAAAAAAAGTTTGCTGATTAATAGAGAAATGAGGATAAATGAATGGGACAGCCGATTTTAGAAGTAGAACATTTAAAGAAATCATATGTAAACAATGTTCCTATTCTGGATGATGTTTCCTTCTCTCTGCAAAAGGGAGAAGTGGTGGTGATCGTAGGACCTTCCGGATGTGGAAAAAGTACCTTCCTGCGATGTATCAACCGCCTGGAAGAGATTGACACCGGTGTACTGAAGCTTAACGGTGTAAGCTATGAGAAAGAAAAAAAGAATATAAGCAAAGTCAGAGAGAAGATAGGAATGGTTTTCCAGAGCTATGATCTTTTCCCGAATATGACAATTTTAAATAATCTTCTTCTGGCACCAATGAAAGTACAGAAAAGAAATAAAGAAGAAGTGAAAAAGGAAGCGGAGCAGCTTCTTGACAGAGTTGGTCTTCTGGATAAGAAAGATAATTATCCAAGGCAGCTTTCCGGTGGTCAGAAACAGCGAGTTGCCATTGTACGTGCCATGCTGATGCATCCGGAGATCATGCTTCTGGATGAGATTACAGCAGCACTTGATCCTGAGATGGTAAGAGAAGTACTTCAGGTAGTACTGGAACTTGCAAAGACAGGAATGACCATGCTGATCGTCACTCATGAGATGGAATTTGCCCGTTCCGTAGCAGACAGAGTGATCTTTATGGATAAGGGAAACATTGTAGAAGAGAACACTCCGGAACAGTTCTTTGATAATCCGGAGACTGACAGGGCAAAACAGTTCCTGAACAGTTTCCATTATGAAACAGTGAAAAAATAGAATAGAGGAAAACAGAATATTTTATAAATCCTGAAATGGATGATAATATCCATGAAATAGCAGGATATCATAAGAGCTAGTACATCGTTTCGTAAATAACTATACCAATCGCGTAGGATGCGGATTCGAGTGTGCAGGTCTAAAAACGCAGGCGTAGCGGGCTACGCTGAGGCTTTTAGACCTGTGCACTCGGATTTGCAGACAAGTGAGTGGTATAGTTATTTCGAAAACGATGTACTAGATGACATCAGGAAAGGAAGTGAAAAACAATGGGAGGCGTACTCTCCTACAGCGGACTTTCCACGAAAATCCGCGCAATGCAGAGCAGGCTTACTACCATGGATCAGTTCGAGGAAATCCTCCAACTCTCCGATGTCACGCAGGTAGCCGCCTATCTGAAGCGAATGCCGGAATACTCTTCCAGGTGGGATGCACTGGATGAAAATACCCTGCACCGTGGCCAGATTGAGAAGCTTCTGAAGAAATCCATATTCCAGAATTTCTCCAGAATTTATCACTTTGCCAATCCGGAGCAGCGTAAATTTCTGGATCTGTATTCCAAGCGATATGAAATCCGTGTACTGAAGGAAGTCATGACAAATATCTTCGATCACCGCGACACGGATCCTGTAGATGTTTCTCCGTACCGTGAATTTTTCCGTCTGCATTCCAATATTGATGTAGACCGGATCACTACCTGTTCCACCATGGAGGAACTGATCTCCTGCCTCAAAGGAAACGAATTTTACATCCCGCTTTCGAAGATCCAGGAGCATGAAACAGCACTTCTCTTCGACTATGGTATGGCACTGGATCTGTACTATTTTACCCAGATCTGGAACATCCGTAAGAAGCTGTTTAAAGGTAAAGATCTGGAAGAGATTACCTGCACTTACGGCGAGAAATTTGATATGCTGAACCTGCAGTTTATCCAGCGTTCCAAAAGGTATTACAACATGGATCCGGCAAGTATTTATGCCCTGCTGATCCCTGTAAATTATAAGTTAAAGAAAGAAGAGATCACAGCTTTGGTGGAAGCACCTTCATACGAAGAAGGTCGAAGAATTTTCCAGAAAACATGGTACGGCAACAAATATGAACAGCTTACCGTAGCCAATCTGGAAGAATTCTACAACCACATCCACCGCTCGATCCTTGAGAAGGAATCCCACAGAAATCCATATTCTGTAGCAGTGATCTATTCTTATCTGTATAACAAGGAACACGAAGTAAACCGCCTGACTATCGCCATTGAATGCGTACGTTACGGTGTGCAGCATGATGAAGCCATGCGTTATATTTGCAACAGTTGATTTCTATATGACGCATAACTGAATAACTGCTTCGCAGTTTAAAGAACATTAACTAGGAGGTGAATTTATGATTGAGAAAATGAAGTTCCTGAGCATTACCGGTCCTAAGGCCGATATTGACAGAGTGGTAAACACCTATCTTTCCAAGTACGAAATTCATCTGGAAAATGCCCTTTCCGAGCTGACCGCAGTAGAGAGTCTTTCTCCGTTTATGGAAATCAATCCATATAAGGAAGCACTCTCTACTGCCAACAGTTTCTATGATGAACTGGCAGATCCGGAGAAGATTTCTGCCAAACCCATGGATACTGAACAGGCTTTAAATACAATCCGCCGGATTCAGTCTGATTATCAGGAACTAAGCAATAAACGTGCTGATCTGGAGAGTCAGCTTGCAGCTCTGGATGAATCTCTGCGAGTGATCCGCCCGTTCAGAAATATTAATTACAATATTTCCTCAATCCTGAAATTCCAGTTCATCCACTTCCGTTTCGGAAGGATTGAGAAGGAATATTACCAGAAATTTGAAAAGTATATTTACGAAAATCTGGACACAATTTTCATTAAATGTGATGAAGATGACCAGTATGTCTGGGGTCTGTATTTTGTCCCGGAGCACGAAGCCCAGAAAGTAAAAGCCGTCTATTCTTCCATGCACTTCGAGCGTATTTATATGCCGGATACTTATGAGGGAACAGCAAAAGAAGCTTTCGAACAACTGACTGAAACACGCAACAGAGCTGCTGCTGATCTGGCATCTGCCGATCAGAAAAAAGCAGATTTTCTTCTTAGAAATCAGAAGGATATCGTTGCATCACGCAATGCTATCGCACAGCTTTCCGGTAACTTTGATGTGCGCAGACTTGCGGCATGTACACATGGGGATAAAGACGTTTTCTATATCTTATGTGGATGGATGACAGAGAAAGATGCCCATTCTTTCCAGAATGATATCAAAGATGACAGCCGCATTTTCTGTATTATTGACGGTGAAGAGGACGAACATCTGAAGCCAGGCATCCACCAGCAGCCACCTACCAAACTGAAGAACCCGAAACTGTTTAAACCATTTGAAATGTACATCAAAATGTATGGTCTTCCGGCCTATAACGAGATGGATCCAACATGGTTTGTGGCACTGACTTATTCCTTTATTTTCGGTGCAATGTTCGGTGATGTGGGGCAGGGATTGCTGCTCTTTATCGGTGGTTTCCTGCTTTATAAATTCAAACATATCACACTGGCAGGCATTATCAGTTGTGCAGGTGTGTTCTCCACAATCTTCGGATTTATGTTCGGAAGTATCTTCGGATTCGAAGATGTGATACCTGCCCTGTGGCTTCGCCCGATGAACAATATGATGTCAGTTCCGTTTATCGGAAAGCTGAATACAGTATTTATTGTTGCCATTGGTTTTGGTATGTGCCTGATCCTTTTATGTATGGTATTTAACATCCTGAATGCCTGGAAAGCCGGAGATGTAGAACACATCTGGTTTGATACAAACTCAGTAGCTGGTCTGGTATTCTACGGCTCTGCAGTTGTCTCCATTGCACTTATACTGAATGGCAAAACACTTCCCGGCGGAATCGTACTGTTTATCATGTTCGGCGTACCATTGATCCTGATCTTCCTGAAAGAGCCACTTACAGCCCTCATTGAGAAGAAATCAGAAGTTATGCCAAAAGAGAAGGGAATGTTCGTTGTACAGGGACTTTTTGAAATGTTTGAAGTCCTGTTAAGCTACTTCTCCAATACCCTTTCTTTCGTCCGTATCGGAGCTTTCGCAGTCAGCCATGCAGCGATGATGGAAGTCGTTCTCATGCTTGCAGGCGCAGAAAGCGGAAACCTGAACTGGATAGTAGTAGTTCTGGGAAACCTTTTTGTATGTGGTATGGAGGGCCTGATCGTCGGTATCCAGGTGCTTCGTCTGGAATATTATGAAATGTTCAGCCGCTTCTACAAAGGTACAGGACGTAAATTTGAGCCGTTCCGCTCTGTAAAATAGACAGAAAGATCATCAGAAATTATACTATTTTCATTTATATATCATCCTCGGGAAACCCATATCTGTCGATCAGCCAGATATTCAAAGCCGAATAAATATGATATATATGAACAGCAAAATCAAGAACTAAGAGGAGATTTAATTATGACAACAATCGCACAGATTATTTTAGCAATCGCACTGGTACTCAGCATCATTCTTCCATTTGGCTACTATCTCATCGGTGAAAAAAACCGCGGACGTTACAAAACAGCTCTCGGTGTAAACGCATTCTTCTTCTTTGGAACCATGCTTATCGCCATTGCAGTTATGTTCACAGGTGCTTCTTCCGTACAGGCCGCTGCAGGCTCTGAAGGCACACTTGCAACAGGTATGGGTTATATCGCAGCAGCTCTTGTAACAGGTCTTTCCTGTATCGGTGGTGGTATTGCCGTTGCCAGTGCGGCAAGCGCAGCCTTAGGCGCTATCAGCGAGGATCAGAGTATCCTTAGTAAATCCCTTATTTTCGTAGGTCTTGCAGAAGGTGTTGCCCTTTATGGACTGATCATCTCCTTCATGATCCTGGGACAGTTATAAGATGCAGATGTTTTTGATCAGCGACAATATCGATACCTACACAGGGATGAGACTGGCAGGTGTAGAGGGCGTGGTCGTACACACACATGATGAATTAAAAGATGCTTTACAGAAAGCTATTTCCAATAAAGAAATCGGAATCATACTCCTGACCGAGAAATTCGGCCGGGAGTTTCCTGAGATCATCGATGATGTCAAACTTCATCATAAAACACCTCTCATCATTGAAATTCCTGACAGACATGGTACCGGCCGCAGGCCCGATTTCATTACTTCTTATGTAAACGAGGCCATCGGATTAAAATTATAGGCAGGTGATATTATGACAATTGAAGAGAAGCTTACGCACTTCTATGACACCTCCGTGGAAGAAGCCCGCCGTCAGGCGGAAAAAGATGTACAGGAGCACAAAGACTCCCTGGATGCCGCACTGGAGGAACATAAAAAAATGTCTCTGGAAAACGCCGCCAGCTCCCGCAAAGCCGAGATTGCAAACGCAAAGCGCGAGATCAACAAGGCACTTTCCGCAGAGCAGCTTCACATCCGGCGTGACTGGACTGCCAGACAGAGCCGCTTAAAAGAAAAACTTTTTGCTGAAGTCCGGGAACAGATCCTGAAATTCATGGAATCTTCCCGTTATGAAGAATATCTTTGTACAAAAATTGAAGAAGCTGTCTGCTTCGCGGAACACGATGAGATCCAGATCTATCTTTCAAAAGAAGATGAACCTCGTCTGAAATCTCTCACTGTAAAAACCGGCTTTCCGCTGAAGCTTTCCGACGAGTCCTTTATCGGCGGAATCAAGGCGATCATCCCTGAAAAAAACATCCTCATAGACAATTCCTTTGAGGAAGGTTACCAGGCAGCTTACAGAGAATTCAAATTTGACGGAGGTCCAGCACATGAGTAAAACAGGTATTATCTACGGTGTTAACGGTCCTGTTATCTACTTAAAGGGCGACACCGGATTCAAGATCTCCGAGATGGTCTATGTAGGCCCTGAAAAACTGGTAGGCGAAGTCATCGGTCTTAAGAAACATAT
>OKST01001399.1_pt1 | contig 11322 bp, 9 predicted proteins | sample 1606341 | NCBI WGS metagenome assembly OKST01 (sample SAMEA3879563, study PRJEB24766) | human gut metagenome | biome: human-associated habitat; feature: feces | place: USA | collected 1985/1987 | reverse complement strand
CCCGCCGCAAATGAAACGAATCATTTGCAGCGGGCGTTATCATTGCCGGTCATTCAGCATTTTAAAATGATTCCGCAGCCGATGCGCTCGCCGCTGTCTCCCGCAGGTTGGGAGCGGTAATCATCCGGCATTTGATGGATGATTACCGAACGGCCAATCACATCGCACGGGCGAAATCGATCTGTATAGACCGTCATATAAGCATAACCGTGGTTGGATAAAAGAACAGGCAGATCTCCCGCATGGAATGGATGCGGCTGGTTCGTCGGGTTAAAATGGCCGCCTGCACAGGTGAAGTCCTTCTCACAGCAGCCCTGCTCATGGATATGGAGGCCAAAAAACGGGCCGGTATCCTCCGCCGGCAGATTCACCACCTCCGCTTTCACCAGTGTTCCGCGCGCCCAAGGATAAAAGCTGACGAAACCACGAAGGCACGGTGCATATGTACCGCCGTGGACCGCGGCCCGCGCATATGGGCATGTGCGCAGGATTTCGGACATGCTTTGACCCTGTACCATCATATGGATAGGAACCACCCCTTTCTGTTTGATAGGCCTTTTCAGGCTTATTCTATGTTTGAAGGGGGGATTTGGTTCAAAAATGTAAGCCCTCGTGTCAAATAATAACCTAAAAAGCCCGCCACAGCTTGCTTCGCTGCGGCGAGCTTTGGGCAGCCTGTATCAAACGCCTGGAATTACAATTCCATACTTTTCGAGGTTGGCATCATGTTCGGCCTGCGTCTTGGCGTAATAGATCGTGCTACCTTTCGAGCAAAAATAGAGCATATCTTTATACTCCGCCTCTGTGGAAGGGTTAATAGCCGCATTAATAGAGGAGCGGCCAGGATTACAGATAGGCCCGGCGGGAAGCCCCTTACATGCGCTGTTATAGGTATTGTATGCATTGCAATAGGCAGTATAGCTGCTGTTCAGATTTTTATATTTTCCCACATTATCGCGGATATAAGAACGGAGATATACGGGCGTTGCATCTACCTGAAGCTTCATGCCCTGTGCAAGGCGGTTATGAAGCACAGCGGAAACGCGCTTTTTATCCGTATTCGTTTTCGCTTCTTTTTCAATGATAGAAGCGAGCGTTAAAATTTCATCCATATTTTTCAAATTCTTTGCGCTAGATGGATAATTTGCCAATACCGATTTACTGCCACGCAGGAATTTCCCCACCGCATCCTGCGGCTTCATATTCTTATAAAACTCATAAGTATCCGGGAACAGATATCCTTCCAGCTTAAAGGCGCGGTATTGCTTTTTGGGCATGCTCCCTACCAGCGGATAATAAGAAAAGTCATAGGTCTGCGCCGTATTGATAAAATCCGTTGCGCTGCATACGCCGTTCGCCTCCAGCTTTTTTGCAATTTGGATAATATTATACCCCTCTGGGATGGTGACCTTCACCGTACGGGATTCTGGTTCCTTCGCGACTGTCGTCTTATTGTTTTGCTGTGTTGCCTTGTTGGATGCAGTGCTGCCCGGTTTCCCCTGCGTAGCAGACACATTTGGCAAGGTATCAGGCGTGTCCCCGCCTCCGCCAACAGGCTGCACATCGGATTCCTCATCCGGCGGCAAAACAGGCTCTAAGGGTGTGGAATTGCCAGTGGAAAAGCTATCTACTTCTCCCGATGCGGTTTGGCCAGGCGCCAAAGAGTTTTCCTCCCCTGCATCGTCTTTCCCGCAGGCAGAGATAGCCACACAAAGAACGAAAGCCATAAAAACTGCTATCAATCGCAAAAACCAGCTTTTCATATCAATATCCCCCTTTTGACTGAATAATTTTTATTATACGACAATGAGATACAAAATGCAACCGATGGAGAACGACGCTCCTTTTTATGGATAGACACAGAAAAATCGCCGGCGGTCAACCGGCGATTTTTCTGAAAATGAGGGGGAAAGAAAGGAGAAAAAATGAAGAAGCAATCTATATAGGAACCCTCTTGCGAGGGGATTGTAGGTTGTCTGTCCTCCCCTGCCGGAGGGTTCTGTTCCGGCAGCGGGGACAGTGTGTGAAAAGAGAGGAAATGCATGAAAAAGAGAAACAAAAAAGCTTACCTATCTGTTTGATATGTGTGGGAAAAAAGCAGTTGACCGGCTGGAGCTTTTACATTCTATCATCCCCTTTCGTTTATCTTGGCTTTAGTATAGAATGCAAATATTGCAAGTGTGTGACGCAGAAAATAAGAATATGCGAAATCAATATGAACGTTTCGTAAGGAAAATTTGACCTTATTGTGCACAGGGCTGGCAGACGGGACAAAAATAAATATTCCCGCCCAGATACGCTTGCCGTTTCAGCGGCCCGCCGCAGGCCGAGCAGGGCATAGCAAGCGTGTTTTTGGAAAGAATGACCCGATACTGCCCGCTATGACCGTATAGATCCCGTTCCGTATCCCTCCCGCCGCCTGCCCGCATGGCGCAAAGCGTTTCTTTCACGCTGTGGTAAAGCCTGTCCAGCTCCGCATCACACAACAGGAATACTTTCGATTTCGGATGAATTCGCGCCTGAAATAGGATATCCTGCAACACGCCGTTTCCAAGGCCTGGAATACGCTGCTCCGTTGCCAAAAAGGCTTTCACGCTCGCGGATGGTTTCAGCTCTGAAAGCAGGCTGCCAAAATAAGCGCAGTTAAACGCCTCCGCGTAGGGGGTCGGCTTTTTCCGGGCAATTTGGTAGTAGGGATTCTCCTGCTCTCCCTTCCGAAACGCAAGCATCGCGCCATACATCTGCACCGAGCAGACCAGCGAGGTGTGGTCTGAAAATTCGATCCGTAATTGATACTTCATGGGCAGTTTCGCCATGGCCGGAAGCAGCCGGAAATTGACGCCGTCGCCAAATGTCATCCGCATATCTCCCAGCAAGAGTTCCACCATGCCGCCGACAGGGCGCGCCCCGCTGACCTCTAGCCCCTCCAACAGCAGCGGGTAAGTAGCAGGGTCGCCCTGATAAAATGTAAACTTATGGGGTGAATGATCCGCCTCCACCTTAAGAATCCGTTTTCCAGAGAGTGCTTCTCTCATTTGGCCTGCAATAACATGGCTTTCTGGAAGCTCGATCATATGTTTCTGCCCCTTTCTATACAACTTCTGTTGTTTTTATCATACCCTGCAAAAATGACAACAGTATGTCAACATATTAAAAAGAGGCTGTTGCAACATGTAAAGCATTTTGCAACAGCCTCTTTCTTACCACTGGTGAATGATCGATGGATGGGCAAACAAGCGATCCATAGATCGCATAAAGGGCACCAACGCTTCAAAATCAACGGCACGATGGTCAAACGCCAAGCACAAGGGCATCACCTGACGAATTCCAATCTGCTTCACACCGTTTTGATCGGTATAAACGCCAGGTTTTTCCTGCAAAGCTCCGACTGCCACCGCAAAAATCTGCGGTGGGACAATCTCCAACAATGCGGTTGCACCGTGCTGCTCCCTGTAAATGCTTCCGATATTGGATACCGTAACGCTCCCCTGCTCCAAATCCGCTTTTGTCAGTCGGTCGCTCGCCGGTATTTTGCGGTAGGCTTTTTTTGCCTTCCCGGAAAGCGTTTTCACCCGGTGCTTCCCCACCTTGGAGCCGAACAGGCGGCGCAGCACGCGCACGAGGTGCAGCCGCTTGAGATGGCCCATCGTTTCGGCGAAAGCTACCTCATACATTGCCTCATTGAAATCCGTTTTTTTCATTTTGCGGCCAATCTCCTCAATATAGGCCGCAAGCTCATCGAGCGATTTCGAACCGACATCCCGCAAATTGACTGTCATCATCTCGCCATTTGGCAGGCACCACGGAACGGAAATATCGATATGATCCAAAACCGTTACGCTACCACGAACAGTCCTTTCGCGGTAATCAATATGGGCATTAAGGGCCGGAGCGGCCTTCAGGCCCTCTGCAATGGCTTTCAGCATGATTGTATTCACTGTAATCTTATGCCTCCGGCTTGCATCGTGGCTGAGTGCGCGGTATTCCTGCATAAAATTCGTCACGTCCGGTTCATACATATAAGTTACGTGCGGAATAGTTTTCCATGATTCGGAAGTCATATGGGAAACAATCTTTCTCTGCATACCAAAATGCATTATCCGGTCGTTTTCACGATCTGCCTTTTTTTCATGGGAAGCCACCAGGTTGTGATCCATCGGGAATTCCAGCACCATTGTATCTTGCATCATCAAACACTCCTTTATGCCTTTTCAAGCTGACCGGCGATTTCTGCTTCGGCCTACGTGAATATTCATTCGTAATATCAAATTGTTTTTTGGGGGTGCTTTCAAAAAGTTTTATTTTTTAAGATAAGCGTAGCGAAGCAACAACGTAGGAGTGAACTGTGTTCGCCCTTAGGCTAGGACAATCGCATGGTGAATCCATATGTATCTCCACAAAGATTAAAATCTGGCGAATGCAGTTCCTTTCTGCGATGCCTTTATTTGTAACGCAGTTTATAATACCATGTCATATAGTGATTGTAAATATAATATGCATTTTAAAACCCCATATCCTTGCGAGCTTATTTTTGAAATTTTTAGATACTTTTCATGCTGAGCGAAGTACATCACAAAACAAAAAGTTTCAAACACTTGCCGATTCAGCAGATCATCAATTTCTCCCTATACGCAAAGATAAGGCTGTTTTTTATTGGAGCAGCACACACGGCCTCCCATAGGCAAAAAGAAAAACTGCCCTGGCTGCGATTGCATGCCAGAACAGTTTATGCATCCAAATTTTTATTGTGCATGTCTGATTCAAATTATCTGCCGTATTTTCGCACCATCACCAACACTGCGATCGACAGAATGGCGAGCGTTGCAACTGCTCCGGCAGCAGCAGCGCTATTTCCCTTTTTCAGGCTCATGATTCAACCGGCTCCTTTCATTACATTCCGCATTCCTTTGTTTCCTAATTATATGCCTTTTTGCTCTTGCATGCAAACTATGGTTGCACACAGGAGGATTGATTGACGCGTTGGGAAAGCCACTGCGGCGCCTCTTTTTCTGGAAGAAACAAAACCGCATTTCCCATTTGATCTTCAAATTCTACGAGTATATAATAACCTTCCGTATCCAAAAAATAATGCAGATAGGCATGTGCCATGATCTCTTCGATTTCCTTCTGATCCAGTATGACGCGGGAATGCCGGAATGCCGAAATCGCCGGGCCGTTACTGTAGAAGGATTCATAGCCGGACAAAAGGTTTTTCACCCACCGGCCATGAAATTCCTGGGCAGCGTATCGGATAGAAACATATGGAAACGTTCCACTCGACCCTAAATTTTGCGGAACCATACCATTGGCCTGGATCACCGATAGCTTGCGAATCTCCGGAATTTCCTCCAACAGGTCTGCCACGCCCTGCTGCCGCAGAAAATGAAGCGTATTTGTCATATCTTTGGTGATGGCAATACGGAAGGAACCATAGGAACCCGAAACCTGCCTAACCGGCTGTTTGGAGAAATCGGTTCTTGAATCTGACCGCGCAAACGCAACCGTACCCAGCTCCGGCGAAGAGGGATGATATCTCTCCTGCGCGGTCTGTGCACAAAAATCATCGCTGATGCATTGCAGCAATTCCATACGCTGCTTTTTATTCAAATGCAGCGCCTGCTCCTTTGCCATCCATTTGCCGCTAATTCGTATCAAATCGGAAGCTTGCAGTTCACTTTTCCAGCTATTGAGCCGGTCGAACGCCTCCGGGTCCGGCGCGCCGGTCAGCACCTCCCGAACCATCGCATGGTAACGGTCGCTATCCTCCAACTGCAAGAACTGCATCAACTGGGAAAATGCGATTCTGTCATAATGACGCCTTACCTGACGGCCATCTTTGAGGGTATAAACAAATTGGATCACCGTATGAACGACCTGCTCCTTACGCGGCCCCGTTTCCCGCAGAGGCTGTTTGCCTGATGTAGCCAGATTCTGATGCAGCTTTGTAATCAGGGCAAGATCGTTCGGGGAGGTAAAACCTGGTATGAGATCGCCTTGCAGCAAAGAGCGGTACTCATCATTTCCGCCTGATCCGTTATAGCCCGTTATTTGAATGCTCTGATTGGGCATCACAACCGCTGCGCTCTGCACTTGGGAAACCTCCGGAACATAGCTGCTGAATCCGCCAAACCCCGTCACAGCAAAAACACCCAGTAATACTACCGCCCCCAAGTGGAGCGGTAGAAGACGCAGCCTTTTGCAAAAGCGCTTTGCATCACGCGTCAGTGCTAAGTAAAAAAAGCAATAAACGGCCGCATAGGCCAATACGCCTAGCAGCACTGCGACATAGGCCGGCAAGGGGGAAGCCACCTTCAAAACGGCCCCGTAGCAGAAGAAGCCGATCAAACCAACCACGCATACGTTAAGCACCTTGCTTTTGCCCAAGAAGCCACAGATTTCAGCCTTCCTGCGCCGGAACAGAAAGGAACCAAGGGCAGCGGCGCCAATGGCAACCAAAGCCCAAAGTAAAAGCGGAAAAACGTGAGGCGCTCCCCATTGCGCGTCTATGCACTGCTCAAAAGCCTGACCGACGCTTGCTTTCAACAGGAAAAGAGGCTGAACCTGCTGATAACTGGATATCATTGTAAATAGAACGCTATTATATTCCATCGTTTCAAAAGTAGCGCCATACGGATTACCCCAAACGCAGTTCATCAGCCCCTCTGCCCCAGCGAGCAGAATGGTAGGCGATAAAAGCAGAAGTACAGAATATAGGGCGCCCTCACCAATGGTGCCTACGCAGCTGAACACCAGCGCCGTCACGGCAAAGCTCAGGGAAGATAGGATCACCAAAGCCGCCAATACGGAACCGGCAGCAATCCACAGCCCCCTGCTTGATCCAAAATAGGCCAGATTCAAAAAAACATTTGCAGCGACCGGGATCAAAGAGGCAAGCAGCAGCAAAAGCTCGCCTGCCATATAACGGCACCAAAACAGCGACTGTCTGGAGAACCCCAAGCTGTAATATACATTGACAGTACGCTTGCTCGCCATAAAACGGAAGAGACAAATTCCCAGGACGACCGGCGCCAAAAGCACACAAATTTGCAGGGGCAGCAGACCATCCGATTCAAAAAGAACATAGCGGTATATCGACCGCAAAGTGGGCGAAGAATTTTGCTGTAAATATGGCGCAAACTTACTATCATACGTAAGCACGAACTGAAATGTTATCCCTGTGAACAGGATCAGCATCGATAACAAATATGGCAGCACCGCAGGCAGGCCGGATATCAAAGACCGCCGAATCAAACCGGCACTTGGCGATAAAACGCGTCTCTTCCTCTCCATAACTGCTCTCCCTTCTGGTTTCATACAGCTTTTATTTGAATATATCAGCGTAATCCTGCTCTTCTCCCTCCATCTCATCCATGAAAATCTCTTCCAATGAGAGTGGAAAGCTTTCCAATAAGATGGGGTTCATTGCACGAAGCCGCTCCTCCTGCTCGCGGATATCTCCCTGCACGGTAAAGGTAATCAAGCAGCCATCTTTTGTGAATCGCTTGAGAGAAAAATCTGAAAAATCATCGCGATCCATTTCACGGTTAAACGCTACCCGGAATTTGCAGCGGCTGGCGCTGATATCATCTACCGAGCAGTCAAGCAAAAGCTTTTGACCATCCAGAAGGCCGACATGATCGCAGAGATCCTCTAGCTCGTGAAGATTATGGGAAGAAATAATCACAGAGGCGCCGCGCTCCGCCACATATTCAAGCAGCAGCTTTTTGGCGAGAATCCGCTTTGCTGGATCCAGCCCATCGAAAGATTCATCCAGCAACAAAAATTCCGGACGTGTGGAAAGGCAGAGCACCAGCTCCGCCTGCCGGCGCATCCCCTTTGAAAAGCCATTGATTTTTTCATTTGGATTCAGGCGAAAAAGATCGCATAGTTCCCGAAAGGTGTTCCAACTAAAGCAAGGATAGTAGCTCTCATAAAAACGAGCCATTTTCTTCAGCCCGCACAACGCCTTCCTCCGGCCGGTAGATGCCCGCAATCGTTTTTAAAAGAGTGGTTTTGCCTGCTCCGTTAAACCCTACAAGCCCATAGATTGACGCTTTATGGACGCTTAGCGAAAGGCCGCTCAAGGCGGTAAAACGACCAAACCTTTTCGTCACGTCGATCACATCAATCATTGGATCTCCCCCTTTGCGTAAATCTCTTTTACCAACTCAATGATTTCCGCCTGCAAAACGCCTTTGGACTGCCCAGAAGAAACCGCAGTGCGTATTTCCTCCAGCGCCTTTTCCTTGATTCGCGTATTGGCAAACGCATTTTCGTTTACATAGCTGCCTTTGCCCGGCATGGAATAAATCACGCCGTCCGCCTCCAAATCCATAAACGCATGCTTTACCGTATTAATATTCAGGTTCAGCTCGCGTGACAGCGCACGGATAGACGGCAGCTGTTCATTTGGGCGAAACACACCGAGCTGGATCAGGCGCATGATCTGCTCCTTAATCTGCTCATAGATCGGCGTGCGGCTTCGCAGGTCGATGTCGATCAAGGCGGTTCCCTCCTCCATATCCTAATCGTAAAACTGAAAGGCAATGCCCCGCCCACAGCAACGGCTATGGGCAGGGCTTACGCAGCCAAGGGTTCTAAACCGCTTTCCCTCTTGGAAGCATATGAAAAAGCTTTATTTGACGGCGTCTTTTACATACTGCGGCGCAGCGGATTCGGGCAGGAACATACAGGTGTAACCCTTGTCGCCCGCCAGCTTCACCTGAACAAAGTACCCATCCACCCCGTAGAAATAGGCGATATGAGAACGGTCGGCAATTTCCTGCGCCTGCTTGGCATCGGCAATCTCTACAGCGTTTTTGAAGGCCGACTCATAGACGCCGCCCTGTGATTCATACTTTTGCACTTCCTCCGCCATGTATTTGGATGACTGCCAAGAACCAATAAAGAAAAAGGAGTCATAACGCAGATGCTCCGGAGCGTGATTCTCTTCTTCGCGCGCGCGCACAATTTTCACGCTTTCCACTTCGGCGGGCCGGCCGATCGCATTATAAAAGCCGTTGGATTGCAGGAACTGAATGGTTTTTTGCATCTCCTTGGTCAGATACACCGTATACCCGTCCATTGTGCTAACGGAGGGCATTCGCATCCCGCCGCTTCCGCCATAGCCCATGTTTCGTTCACTATCCTGAATATGAATGAGGCCAAGCAGCTGCTGCGTGGGGAAATAACGCTGGTCTGCCTTCTGAGCGGTCAAATCATCGGCAACGCATTGCAGAAGCATCCTCCGCTGCGGCTCAGACAGGCTAAGCTCCGTCTCCTTCTCCAGATCGGGGCTCCACAGGACGATAGCGCCCGTTTTCTGAATAGATTCCTGTACCCAATTATCATACCGCGACGTTAAGGGAGCTGTCAATAATTTTTGAATCTGCTCGCGGCCAGCTTCCGTATCCTCTATATGAAGCAATTGATTGATCGCCTGAACCGGCACATGGTAATAGTGCCGCATGAGCTGCTTTCCGTTTTTGAGCTGATATACCACCTGAATGGTGCTCTCAACAAATTGATCCTCACGAGCAATCCCCTCCTGATTGGCGGTGATTTTCTGATCGCCGGTTTGAATAATCCGCTCATGCACCTGACGGACCAAGCGAAGATCCTCCTCCGCCTCAATCCCCTCCAGCATGTTGCCCAAAGAGCCCCAATTATACTCCGAGCCGTAAGACGAACCTATGCAGCCTGTGCCAATAATCGATTCGGCGGGCACTGTGATAGAAGCGCTTTGAATCTCTGAAAGCTCCGGGATGCGCGTGCTGAAGCCAAACAGGCCCGTCGCAAACACGATGCCGATGATCAGCGTGATGCCGAGATGAATCGGCAGCTTTTTCAACCCGCGTAAAAATTCTTTCCCATTTCGGATCAAGGCAAAATCCACAATGCAGTAGATCACTGTAAACACCAGTAAGCCGACTACGATGGCAAGCGCCATGGGGAGCTTTGCCTGCGTAACATGAATGACAAGCCCAAAGCCGAGGAAGCCGAGCAGGAATGTAATGAAAAAGTTTAAAACAGGATTTGCGCCGAGGAAGCCGCAGATTTCCGCCTTACGCTTCCGAAACAGATACATACCCAGAAACATAACAGCGACAACCGCGATGGTCCAGAAAACCAGCGGTAGGAAATTCGGCTTCACCCAAGGTGCACCCTCTCCGTATGAGCTTGGTATCAGCTTCCCGCTCGCATCCAATGCGGATAGGTTGTTGACGCCATCATAGAGAAACAAAATGGGATTGAACGCCTTAAAAGTAGTAGGAAGGTCTGTGGTGCCATAGCCCATAAAGTATTCCCCATAGGGATTCCCAAAAAGCGTTTCCATCAAATATTGCAGGCAATAAAGGATAATCATCGGCGAGCCGAGAATCACAAATGGGAAAAAGCAGCCCTCTGCCACAGTGCCCACGCAACTGAACACCGCTGCCGTCACCGTAAAAGAAAAACAGGCCAAGATCGAAAAGCTCCAGAAATAATAGGCCGTTGCGCTCCAAAGCTGCCAGGAAGAGCCCAGATAGGAAAAGTTGAGAATGAGATTGAACAGCAATGGTAAAGCGACAGACACAACCAGCATCAGGACACCTGCCAGATATTTGGATACAAAAAGGGATTTCCGCGTGATGCCGAGGCTATAAAATACATTGACTGTTTTTTTGCTGGCAATAAAGCGAAACATCATCACACCCAGCAAAACCGAACAGCCAACCACAGCCAAAATAGCCAAGGGAGCAAATTCGGCATCTCCCATCAGCAGATACCGATAGGTTTCTTTCAAAGAGACTACCGTTTCCCCCTGGCGGGGAGAGGCGGCGGCATTGTTGATCGACAGGATCCTGATCAAGTTCATGACAGGGATGCAAAACGCCAGCGCGGCCATATTCAGCAACGGCATTAGAAAATTGGACGTCAGCGCCGTTCGGAACGTATACAGGCGTGGATTAATTGAAGATTTCGGTGAAGTCATAGTCGGTTCCCTCCATTTCATCCAGAAATATTTCTTCCAGTGAAAGCGGCATGCTTTCAAGCACAAGAGGCTTCATCTGCCGAAGCTTTTCTTCAATTGGCGCCCGCTCCCCTGCTGTGGTTAAAAGGATCATGCTGCCATCCTTTTTAAACCGCTTGATTTCCAAACCGGCAAAATCCTGCTGCGTCATCTCCCGGTTAAAGGCCAAGCGGAATTTGCAGCGGTTTTGGCTGATCTCTTGAATCGAGCAATCCAAGGCGAGCTTTTGACCATTGATTAATCCTACATGGTCACAAAGGCCTTCTATTTCATGCAGATTATGGGAAGAAACAATGATGGACACTTCT
>OKST01001389.1_pt1 | contig 11401 bp, 9 predicted proteins | sample 1606341 | NCBI WGS metagenome assembly OKST01 (sample SAMEA3879563, study PRJEB24766) | human gut metagenome | biome: human-associated habitat; feature: feces | place: USA | collected 1985/1987 | reverse complement strand
AAGAGCATAAATAAGGCCAGATGAGAAGGCATCGCCGCCGCCTACACGGTCAAGAATCTGGAAGCGGAAAAGCTTGCTTTCGTATGTCTGTCCATTATAATACAGGTAAGCCTTTAAGGAGTTTTCGCTGCTTGAGTGGGTGTAGCGAACATGTCTTGCAATTGCTTTGAAATGATAGCGGTCTGCCATTGCCTGGAAGATGCGGTCTTGCTCCTCATAATCAGGCTGCATGGACATGCCATCCTTTAAATCATGGCCATTTTCATCCTGCAGATGAAGTGGTTCAATACCAATAAGCACATCGACATATGGAAGGTAACGGCTGATGATATCTCTTGCCTCATCGAAGCTCCACAGCATACTGCGGTAATTGCAGTCAAAGCTGATTGTCATGCCGAGCTGTCTTGCAGCGTAGATTGCAGCTTCGATTAAGATCTGGCAGCTGCTAGAAAGTGCCGGTGTGATTCCGCTTAAGTGAAGCCAGTCATAGCCTTCAAGCAAAGCCTTAAAGTCAACAGTAGTATAGTCATATTCTGCAAAGGCAGAATGTTTACGGTCATAAATTACTTTAGAAGAACGTACACCAATTCCTTCCTCAAGGAAATAAACGCCCATGCGCTCGCCGCCGAAGATAATAGGGGATGTATGTACATCATTTGCCTTTAAGGAGCGGACTGCGCTTCGTCCGATATCATTATCAGGAAGGACAGTAAATACTGTAGTATCAACGCCAAGGTTTGCTAAGGAGACAGCAACATTTGCCTCAGCACCGCCAAAATTGACAACGTAAGAGCTGGTAGTGCGGATTTTCTCATAATCCGGAGGGGAAAGACGCATTAAAAGTTCGCCGATTGTGATAAACTTCATGATTTTTGATTCCTTTCTTTCACTATTTATAGACGTTTCACTATTACTGTCATTATAGCTAATCTGTAAGAAAATTACAAGTAAAATTCAAATAGTATCAGGTTGCAAAATCTTTTATAGTAAACTATAATGGAATTTAAGTTAGGTTTTTGCCTGGCTTAGATACGCACAAGACAGCATGGAGGTACATACAGTATGGTTCAATTATTTGAAAGTGGTGCATACCTGATTGACGGAAAAGAGCTGATCGCAGACAATGCAGATGCGGCAGTGCAAGTAGCGGCAAAGACAGGCCGTACAATTTCAAAAGAGGAAGCGGCAAAGCAGACGATGGCATATAAGATTCTGCAGGCGCATAACACATCAGGGGACGACGAGCATTTAAAAGTGAAGTTTGATCGTCTTACTTCACACGACATTACCTTTGTTGGAATTATCCAGACAGCAAGAGCCAGCGGACTTGAGAAATTTCCAGTTCCGTATGTTTTAACTAACTGCCATAACAGTCTTTGTGCGGTGGGCGGAACCATCAACGAGGATGATCATATGTTTGGCCTTTCCTGCGCACAAAAATACGGCGGTGTCTATGTACCTCCGCATTTAGCAGTTATTCATCAGTACGCAAGAGAAATGCTTGCAGGCTGTGGCAAGATGATTCTTGGTTCTGATAGCCATACACGCTATGGTGCACTTGGAACAATGGCATGTGGTGAGGGAGGACCAGAGCTTGTAAAGCAGCTTCTTGGCCGTACTTACGATATTGATATGCCTCAGGTTGTTGCAATTTATCTGACAGGAAAGCCTGTAAAGGGTGTTGGTCCGCAGGATATCGCATTGGCAATCATCAAGGCTGTATTTGCAAACGGCTATGTAAAAAATAAGGTAATGGAGTTTGTTGGACCTGGCGTTGACAATTTGTCTGTTGATTACCGTATAGGTGTCGATGTTATGACTACTGAGACTACATGTCTGTCATCTATCTGGAAGACGGATGAGAAGGTACAGGATTTCTATGAGATACACAGACGTCCGGAGGAGTATAGAGAGTTAAATCCGGGAGCAGTGGCATATTATGACGGTGTTGTATGTGTTGATCTGTCAGCAGTTCGTCCGATGATCGCAATGCCATTCCATCCGAGCAATGCATATACGATTGATGAGCTGAATGCTAATCTTGATGATATTCTGGCTGATGTAGAGAAGCGTGCAGCAGTGAGTCTTGGAAATAAAGTTCCGTTTACTTTGCGTGACAAGGTAAGAGACGGTAAGATGTATGTTGATCAGGGTGTTATCGCAGGATGTGCAGGCGGCGGTTTTGAGAATCTGTGTGATGTTGCCGATATGTTAGATGGACAGAGCATCGGTGACGGACGTTTCTCATTAAGTGTATATCCGGCATCTCAGCCTGTTTACATGGAATTAATTAGAAACGGCAGCATTGCAAAGATCATGGAAACTGGTGCAACTGTTAGAACAGCATTCTGTGGACCATGCTTTGGTGCAGGTGATGTTCCGGCAAATAATGCATTTTCAATTCGCCACTCAACAAGAAACTTCCCAAATCGTGAGGGTTCAAAGGTCAACAACGGACAGATCGCATCAGTTGCACTTATGGATGCACGTTCAATTGCAGCGACAGCACTTAATAAGGGCCGCCTGACAGCAGCAACTGATATTGATGTGAACTTTACAAAGCCAAAGTACTATTTTGACAGTCATATCTACGAGAAGCGTGTTTATAATGGTGTAGGAAAGGCAGATCCATCTGTAGAAATTCAGTTTGGACCAAATATCAAGGATTGGCCGTCAATGGTACCGCTGACCGATAATATCTTATTAAAGGTTGTATCTGAGATCCACGATCCTGTAACGACAACGGATGAACTGATTCCATCTGGTGAAACATCATCATTCCGTTCTAATCCGCTTGGTCTTGCTGAGTTTACGCTCTCCAGAAAGGATCCGGAGTATGTTGGACGTGCTAAGAAGGTTCGTGCAGCAGAAGAAGCACGTGAGGATGGAAAGTGTCCATGTCAGGCAGATGATGAGGTAGCAGCTGCATTTAATGAGATTCATAAGCTGTTCCCAGATGTAAAGGCAAGCGAGACAGAGATTGGCTCTGTAATTTATGCAGTAAAGCCGGGAGATGGTTCTGCAAGAGAGCAGGCAGCATCCTGCCAGCGTGTACTTGGCGGTCTTGCTAATATTGCGAAAGAGTATGCAACAAAGCGTTATCGCTCGAATTTGATTAACTGGGGTATGATTCCATTTATTTTTGAGCCAGAGAAGCTTCCATTTGCAAATCTGGATTATATTTTTGTTCCAGGTATTCGTGATGCTGTTAAGGAAAAGCAGCCTAAGGTAACAGCTTATGCTGTCAAGGATAACGCACTTGAGAGCTTTGAGCTGGAGATTAAGCCGCTTACAGATGATGAGAGACAGATTATTCTTGATGGCTGCCTGATCAACTACTATAAAAGTCATTAAAATCTGATACTATTCAGATAAGTTTAAGCAGCGTTTTTTCAGCGCAGAGATATGTGCTGGAAAATCGCTGCTTTTTTACAAAGTCGAAACTTATAATTGGGAGGAATGACGATGGAGCGTGTTAATTTACAGGAAGGCTGGCGTTTTGCCAAGGCAAACAGCAATGAGTGGACGCCGGTGAGTGTGCCGGGAACTGTTTTATCCGGTCTTTTAGAGGCAGGCAAAATGCAGGATCCGTATTACCGTGAAAATGAATATGAAGCAAGAGAGCTTCTGGCAAAGGATTATGTCTTTGAAACTGATTTTTGTATTTCAGAGGAGCAATTAAAATGGATCTTTTGCAGCCGCAGATCGAGACTTCTGTAACAGAAAAGGATGGCACTATTGAAATACAGATAAGTGCAGACTGTTTTGCACCGTTTGTATGGTTAGAAATAGAAGATGATGTTATTTTCTCCGATAATTGTTTTGACTTAACATCGGAAGAGACAAAAACAATCTGCATACGAAAGGAAGATGTTCTGTCTGGAAAGGTGCTTAGCGCAGATAATGTGCGAAAAACACTTAAGGTAAGAAGTCTTCGTGATACATATGAGCAGTGAAAGTAATATATTTCAATAAGTTGTAATAGAGAAACAACTTGAAAAATAATCCATATCATGCTATTCTGATGTAAGAAAGAATTGGAAAGGTAAAGGTCGAAAATCTATGGGGAAGATAAGAGAGCGGTTTTTACAATGCAAAAAGAACCGGGGTGGTTTTACTCTGGTTGAGATGATCGTCGTGCTGGTTATCATTGCAATTCTGGCGTCTTTGATGTTAGGTGCACTGAATGGCTACATAGACAAGGCAAAGGAAAAGGAAGTGCTTGCTGACTGCAGAAGTGTAGTATTAGCGGCTAATACAGTTGGATCTGAGGTTTATTCAGGAAAGACGGCGTATCGTCCGCGTACACAGGTGCAGGAGCTTTCAGGCGTAAAGCAAAATCCAGATGTTGGTTCTGATACAGGCTGTGTAGTTGAGTATGATTCTCAGTGCAATGTCATAGGTGTTGCATGCTGGACGGGTGACATTACAGCTCAGTACCTGGCACCGAATACAGCGTATAATTCATCTGCTACTGCAAAGATGGAAATCATTGATAAGGGTGCAATTGTTGTATCAGACAATTGGTCTTCTTTAAATGAGCATGCAAAGGATGTAGATGAAAACGATCAGGATTTTACGATTGATTAAGTCAGGAGGAGCAAAATGAGATCATTTGCAGAGAAATTAAAGAAAGCTAAGGAAAACAAAAAGGGTTTTACACTTGTTGAAATTATCGTAGTGCTTGTCATTATCGGTATTTTGGCATCTCTGATGTTAGGTGCATTAAATGGCTATATCGACAAGGCAAAGGAAAAGACACTGACAGCAAACACAAGAAGCATTTATCTGGCAGCTCAGACAGTAGCGAGCGAGCAGTATGCAAACGGCAATACTACAGATATTCTTTCAGACGATAAGAATCTTGCAGATGTAGATTCACTTTCTGGCGGTCTTTTGACGCAGTATGGAAGTGGAAACTATGCAATTACAGTTGAAGCTGGAAAGGTTATTTCTGTCAGTGTAACCGACAGCGGAATAAAAAAGACCTGCACGATTACAGATGGAACGATCAAAATCGAGTAAGTGGCAAAATGACATGGATTGAATTGATATACAGCCTTCCCTTCATACTGATGGGGGGCTGTATATTTTCATTTGCAGATGTTGTTGCAGACAGACTTCCGAGAAAAATCTCGTTTGTAAAGGGAAGATCGTATTGTCCATCTTGTGGTCATACACTTGCCTGGTATGATATGATTCCGGTAGTCAGCTGGCTGCTTCTTAGAGGAAAATGCCGACAGTGCAGGTGTCGGATTCCGGCTAGATATCCAGTTACGGAAGCAATGGGAATGGCAGCCGCAGAGATTAGTTTATTATGTTTTGGAGGTTGGAATGGCTACTGGCATGAGATCAACCTTTGTGTTGTAACTGTCTTTTCTTTATTGACACTTTTATTAATCATTGCGCAGATTGATCAGCAGACAATGGAGATTCCAAATGGTCTTGTTATTGCCTGTATAGTGCCAGCGGCGATGGCTGTATTTGCATTTTCAGATGTCACATTAACAGAACGGCTGATTGGATTTTTTTCAGTCAGTCTGCCGCTATTTGCGATAACGCTTGCTGTGCCTGGAGCATTTGGCGGCGGAGATATTAAGCTGATGGCGGTGATCGGATTTTTTCTTGGCTGGAAAATGAGTCTGACTGCGTTTATGCTTGCTGTATTTTCAGGAGGTATTTATGGAATCGGACTTCTCTTGTCAAAGAAAAAGGGTGCAAAAGAGCATTTTGCATTTGGACCGTTTTTGTGCGCAGGGACAGCGCTGACTTTATTTGTGGGAGAATGGCTGCTTTCCTGGTATCTATCCATAATTTTTTAAAAGGGGGGACTTATGCCAAAGTATCAATATACGGCGAAGGATGCCGCAGGAAAGAAGAAAAAAGGGCAGCTTATGGCAGCTGATGAGGCTGCACTTTACGAGCTTTTAAGGGGAGAAAATCTGTTTTTGATTTCCTGCCGTCTGGCACAAAAGGAGAAAAAAAATACATATCGTCTTACTCCAAGGCAGCTTTCTGAGTTTTGTAGGCAGCTTGGAACTTTGCTTGGCGCAGGTGTTCCGCTTGTGAGGGCTCTTAATCTGATGCAGGCAGAGGAGACGATTAAGCCAAAACAAAAGGCAATATATGAAAACATGATTAGAAGTGTCCGCCGTGGAAATTCATTTGCTGATACGATGAAGGATCAGGGAGATGCCTTTCCAGAGCTGCTCATAAATATGTTTCGCGCAGCACAGGAGTCAGGCCGTATGGATCAGACAGCACTTAGAATGGCAGAGCATTATCAAAAGGAGTATCGTTTAAGTGCAAAGATTAAGAGCGCTACGCTGTATCCAAAGATTTTGTGCGGAGTAATTGTTGTGGTTGTCATGATTTTATTTTGCTATATTATGCCAAAATTTATGGATGTGTTTGCTAATTTGGAGCTGCCAGCTGTGACAGCGGCACTGATGGCTGCATCTGGTTTTATGCAGAGAAATTGGCTGTGGGTATTGTTTGGCATTGCTGTTTTATATGTGATTGCAAAAGCAGTGTTGGAGCTTCCGCAGATTCGTTTAGAGGTGGATCGAATTAAGTTAAAGATTCCTAAAATTGGCATTTTGATTCAGACGATTTATACGGCGCGGTTTGCGAGAACGCTTTGTTCTCTTTACACAAGCGGTCTGCCAATTGTGACGGCACTTCAGATAAGCAAAGATACGATTGGAAATCGTTATCTGGAATCTCAATTTGATGAAACAATTGCTATGGTGAGGCGTGGAGAGTCCTTGTCAGATGCTCTGGCACATATTGATGGCTTTCATAAAAAGCTGGCAGGAAATGTAGCTATTGGTGAGGAGACAGGAAGTCTTGATACCATGCTTATCTCAGCGGCTGACAATTTTGAGTATGAATCTGAGCAGGCAATATCACGTCTGATTAGCTTTTTGGAACCGGCAATGATTATTGTGATGGCAGTAATTGTCGGAATGATTATGATTGCTGTGATGCTTCCGTTGTTAAATATGTATGCAGAGATTGAGGCAAGTGGAACGATGTAAGGAGAAAAGAGGATGGAGCTTTCAGTATATATTTCAAATGAACGAATAGAAATCGTGGCCGGAACAGGGTCAAAATCAAAGGCAAAGATTAAAAAAGTATATAGTCTGGCAGTCCCAGAGGGGACGATTATGAATGGTATCATTACAGGAGAACAGCGATTACAGGAGAGACTTGAACAGATTTGGAATCGTTATTCACTTCCAAGAAAAGGAATTTGCCTTGTAATTGATTCAGGAAAGATTATGACAAAAATGCTTGAAGTTCCTTATATGAAGGATAAGGAGCTGATTTCCTGTATTAATAAGGAGTTTGCAGACGGAGAGAAGACTGATCTTGTAACTGATTATTTCCCGTTCCCAAAGAATAGTCCATATGAGATGAATCATATTTTTTGCGCAGCATTGGAAAAAAGTGTAATTGAAAGCTATTTATCCTTGTTTTCTGATCTTAAGCTGAAGGTAAAACGAATCAGCATTGGTCTTGGATGTCTTTTAAGAGCAGTGACGGCAACAGGAATGTTTGCCTATGAGACATGCGTGTTTATGCTGGTACAGGGAAGCACTACGATCAGTGTATTATTTGAAAATGGAAATTATATTTACAGCCGCAGAAACCGTATGTTAAATGATCAGGGAAGTGCTGAATGGATCGAGGAATTGGGACAGATTGCAGACGGAATACGTCAGTTTTACAGACAGCGTCACAGCAGCTATACACTAGACAGTATATATCTGGCTGGTATAGCAGGAGGCAGTGATGACGTGGTAAAAGAGCTTGATACATATATGCAGGAGTATGGCATCAGGGCGAAGGCACCAGGTATGATTCAAGGAATTTCGTTTGTAAAAACAGCAGTAAGTGATCACGGAGAAATTAATGCAGAGCCGGCATCTTACATTTATGGAATCGGAAATCTGCTTTTGTAAAAGCTGCGAAAGGTGGAGAAAATGGAGAAGCATCAGACAGAAAAGATAAGAAAGATAAAAGCGATTCCGGATCGAAGGATTGATTTTTACTATCGGCTGTTAAATGGTCCAGAGCAGTTAAAAAGAAGAAAGAAGCAAAGAATAACAGCGGCACTTGTGATAGCAGCATTTCTGGCAGCCGGACATGTGATTGGTGTTTTAAAGCATAGTGAAAAAGAATATCAAAAAACAATTGCTAAGCTGGAAGCGTTTTTAGAGGATGAAACGAATCAGGCAGCTGATAAGAGTGCACAAAAGCTTGGAGATCAGGTGGAAAAGCAGGACAACATGATTTCTGATATGGAAAATGCAAAAGCCAATATATATTCTTATCCTCTTGTGACAAGTGATGTGTTCAAAACGCTTGAGGATTGCTGTCCGGATAAAGTATTAATTACAATAACAGGATACAATTGTGCAACAGGAGAGCTGCAGTTTGACGCAGTAGCACCAGAAGTTACCGATGTTTCAGAAGTTATTGAGATATGGAAGACACTTGATATTTTCCAGAGCGTATATTTTACAGGATATACGCAGAATCAGGCACAGGATGGTTATACCGTGAAGGTTGTCTGTATTTTAAGTGAACATGCAGGAAGGCAGGCCGCAGATGAAAATTGATTTTACAGTGACAAAACGAGATAAAAATTTATTAGCAGGTCTGGCAGTCTGTGCAGCAGTTTTTTGCTTTTACTGGTTTGGTGTGAAGCCGCAGATGGATTGCCTTGATAAGCTGGAAGTGCAGCAGGAGGAGTTAGAAATGCAGCAGCTTCAGATGCAGGTACATATAGCGGCTCTTCCGGTGGATGAAAAACGTGATGAGGAGCAAAAAAAGCAGCTGGCAGAATTAGAAAGTCATTTCTTTCCATATCAGACTAATGAAGAACTTAATCGTTATCTGACAGATGTGTTTGTGAGTGAGGGGATGATTATGCAGGATTCGACGCTTCGCGCCGGACAGCTTGATGAGATTACACCTTACAGCTTAAGTGAACGTATGGCGCTTTTGAAGAAAAATGAACAGGCTAAACAGACACAGACAGGTATTAATGCATCTGCAGACTCAAAGAAGGATGAGATAGATACAAAGACAGAGTATGTCTACAGTGCTCAGGCAGATTATACGGCGATAGGCACAAAAAATCAGGCACTTGCTGTTTTAGATCAGCTTTCAGAAAAGGAAGGGGTCAGAATAGTATCTTTTTCAATAAGTGATGCAGCAGTTAAGACAACAAATAATGGACAGGATGTTCTTCAGGCAGGAAAGCGTCTGGAGGTCAGCATGATGATTTATATGACACGAGGCAGCAGCGATGGCAAATGAAAAAAATATACGAATTGGTGATGTGTTACTTCAGGCCGGCTACATCAATCAGGACGAGCTTGATGAGGCACTAGAGTATCAGAAAAATAATAAAGGCATTCGTCTTGGTGAGGCATTGATTAAGCTTGGCTTTATCACAGAGCACCAGCAGTTAGAAGCACTTTCAGCGCGTCTTGGACAGCGCTATGTAAAGATTGATAGAATTATGGTACAGACAGAGGCGGTAGCAATGATACCAGTCCAGCTTGCAAAGAAATATCATATGCTTGCTGTGCAGTACCAGGATAATAATCTTACAATTGTATTGAATGATCCTCTTGATTATTATGGAATTGAGGATATTCGCCAGACTACTGGCATGAACCTTGAAATTTGGCTGACAGAGCTTTTGCCTTTAAATCAGGCAATTGAATACTATTATTCAGAAATCGAGGCAAAAAAGGCCGCCAGCTCAGCAAATGAGATGGCAAGAGAACGTGAGCAGGCACTTGAGGTTGATGCTGATGAGGGAGATTCTGATGCACCGGTTATTAAGCTTCTTGACAACTTGCTTGCACGCGCATTTAGCATGAATGCGTCTGATATTCATATTGAGCCGTTTGAGGAGAAAACATCTGTCAGAATACGTGTAGATGGTCAGCTTCTTGATTATGTCGTGCTGCAAAAGAGTCTTCATCAAAATCTGATTGCCCGCGTAAAGATTTTAGGACAGATGGATATTGCAGAGAAAAGACTTCCACAGGACGGTCATTTTCGGACAAAAATCGCAAATCGTGATGTAAATATTCGTACATCAGTGATTCCGACTGTATTTGGAGAAAAGGCCGTACTTCGTCTTTTAGCTTCTGGAAATATGGTGGCAGATGCCGAGACGTTTGGCATGAATCAGGCACATTTTGAACAGTTTAGCAAAATGCTTGAGGCACCAAATGGCATGATCTACATTACAGGTCCGACAGGTTCCGGAAAAACAACAACACTTTATATGGCACTTCAAAAGCTTAGTAACCGCAAGGTGAATATCGCAACAATTGAGGATCCGGTAGAGTGGAATATTCCGCGTGTCAATCAGTGCCAGGTAAATACTGTTGCGGGGCTGACATTTGAGCGCGGACTGCGTTCTCTTCTTCGTCAAGACCCGGATATTATTATGGTCGGAGAGACAAGAGACGAGGAGACGGCAGCCATTTCAGTACGTGCTGCAATTACGGGTCATCTTGTATTTTCAACACTTCATACAAATGATGCAGTGTCGTCCATTATTCGTCTGATTGATATGGGAGTTGAGCCATATATGGTTGCAAACTCACTAGTAGGTCTAGTGGCACAGCGTCTTGTACGTGTTGTCTGTCCTGAGTGTGGTTACTGGGATGAGCCGACAGAGCAGGAAAAAGCTTTTATAGGGCCAAAGATTACGCGCGTGCGCCGCGCACAGGGATGTAACAGCTGCAGCCATACTGGATATGTCGGAAGACGTGCAATCCATGAGATTCTCTGCGTGGACAATCAGATGCGAAGAATGATTACACAGAGAACTCCTATGGAGGAGCTTAGAAGCTATGCGACACATTATCTTGGCATGGAGTCGCTAACTGATGAGGCTCTTAAGCTTGTAGCGGATGGTACAACTACTGTCGAGGAGCTTAAGAAGGTGGCATACTATATTTAAAGGAGCTGTATATGATAGAAAAAATGATACGTGAGGCAAGAAGTCAGCGTGCCTCTGATATTCATATAAGCGAAGGACAGGCAGTGTATCTTCGCATTGATGGAAAGCTCATAAAGAGTGACTTAGAGCTGTCAGATGAGATGACGAGAAATCTTATTTTGTCCCTTCTCAGGAAAGCATCTGGCGTGGAGAGGATGCAGATTTTGCACTTGAAACATCAGATGGAAACCGCCAGAGAGTTAATGTATTTTGTCAGCAGGGACGCCTTGCGGCAGCAATTCGTCTGCTTAATGCAAAGGTGCCTACACTCTCGCAGCTTCATCTGCCGCCAGTACTTCAAAATCTTGCAAATGAGCCACGAGGATTGATTTTAGTGACAGGACCTACTGGTTCAGGAAAGTC
>OKST01001376.1_pt1 | contig 11543 bp, 10 predicted proteins | sample 1606341 | NCBI WGS metagenome assembly OKST01 (sample SAMEA3879563, study PRJEB24766) | human gut metagenome | biome: human-associated habitat; feature: feces | place: USA | collected 1985/1987 | reverse complement strand
ACGAGCCGTTCCTGATCAAATCCGGATTTATCAACCGCACTCCGCGCGGAAGAGTGGCAACGGAATTTGCCTGGCACCATCTGGGGCTGGAGGCACCGCGTAAGATCGAAGAGTAAAAGCCCTGAATCTTTCATTTTCTGTCGCTTTTTGCAGAAAAAGGTTGTTTTTCTTCCATTTTCGGTATATGATAGGTTATATTAGCCGGGAGTTTGGTCCGGTTAAATTCAGTGGAGGAAAAGCAAAAGAATGGCTGTAAAAAATACAACACAGGTTTTAATAGATGGAAAAATTATCACACTGGGAGGCTATGAGAGCCCGGAATATCTGCAGAAAGTAGCTGCTTATCTGAATCAGAAGATCAGCGAACTTTCCCAGTCAGCCGGATACAACCGCCTGTCGGTGGATACGAAGCACACACTGCTTGCACTGAACATTGCAGACGACTATTTCAAAGCAAAAAGCCAGGTAGATACCCTCGAAGAGGATATGGAAGCCAAAGACCGGGAAACCTACGATATGAAGCACGATCTGATCGCAGCGGAAATCCAGGCCGGCGATTTGAAAAAAGAGCTGGAAGAGAAACGAATCGAGCTGGAACATGTGCGCGGCGAGAGGGAAGAACTGCAGCGGCAGCTTGATAAGGCAAATAAGGATCTGGAAGATTTATTAAAAGCGTAAAAGAAGGAAAAACGGGGGATTGCGGAACAGGTAATCGCCCGTTTTTAGGAGATAAAGATGAAGACAGAATTATTAGCACCAGCCGGTTCGATGGAAGCGTTAAAAGCAGCAGTTTCCGCCGGTGCGGATGCCGTCTATCTCGGCGGAGCCGCATTCGGCGCAAGAGCGTATGCAAAAAATCTGGATGAGCAGGAGATTCTCTCAGCCATCGATTACGTCCATCTGCGGAACCGGAAACTGTATCTGACGGTCAACACCCTCTTAAAAGAGGAGGAACTGGAAGAGAAACTGTATCCGTATCTGCGTCCGTACTATGAGCAGGGACTGGATGCCGTGATTGTCCAGGATATGGGCGTTTTAAAGGCGGTCCGCTCCTGGTTCCCGGATCTCGACATTCATGCGAGCACACAGATGACAGTGACAGGATCTGCGGGAGCGCGTTTCCTGGAGAGCCTTGGCGCGACGCGTGTGGTACCGGCCCGTGAGCTTTCGTTTGCGGAGATCCAGAAAATCCACCGGACGACCAACCTTGAAATTGAATGCTTCGTCCACGGGGCGCTCTGCTACTGCTATTCAGGACAGTGCCTTTTTTCCAGCCTGATCGGCGGAAGAAGCGGAAACCGCGGAAGATGCGCGCAGCCGTGCCGTCTGCCGTACGAAGCGTACGATAAAGACAACCACCGCATGGGGGAGCCGGGCGACCGCTATCCGTTAAGCCCGAAGGATATGTGTACGGTAGAACTGCTGCCGGAGATTGTAAAATCCGGGATTATGTCCCTCAAAATCGAAGGCAGAATGAAAAAGCCGGAGTATACAGCGGGCGTTGTCAGCATTTACCGCAAATACCTCGATCTGTACGAAAAAAAGCCGTCCCGTTTCCACGTTCTGCCGGAGGACATGAAAAAGCTGTATGAGCTGTATAACCGTGACGGTTTCAACAAAAGCTATTATACCGTAAGAAACGGACGCGATATGATGGCGCTGAAGAACGAAAAAGAGCAGGAAAATAAAAAGAAACAGCGCAGAAATGAGCAGCTCTTTTATGAGATCCAGAGAGATTATATCGAGACTGAGGCAAAAGAGCCGATTTCCGGCTTTCTGACCCTGTATCCGGGCCAGCCGGCGTTTTTAAGTGCAGAAAGCGGAAAATACAGCGTAACAGCAGAGGCGGGCATGGTAGAACCGGCAAAGAAGCAGCCGCTGACCGAGGAACGCGTAAAAACACAGCTGGAAAAGACAGGCGAGACACCATTCTATTTCAAAGAACTCGATGTCTGTATGGATGACAACTGTTTCGTGCCGATGCAGACGTTAAACGAACTGCGGAGAGGCGTTTCGGACCAGCTGGTGAAAGAGATGACAGAGCCATACCGCAGAAAAGCAGCGGAAAAGCCGGAACAGGAAGCAAAAGCATCTGGAAAACCGGACCAGGAGAGCAGGGCAGAAAAGAAAATGGAGCTGACTGCATCTGCCGAGACGAGAGCCCAGTGGAATGCACTGCTCGAGATTCCGGAGATCACGACGATCTACGCCGGCATGGGATGCTTCAAACGGGAAATCTTCGAAGAGCAGGCGGAAAAAGGCATCCTGCAGGCGAAAGAACTGGGAAAACAGGTTTATCTGATGCTGCCGCACGTTGTGCGTGAAGGCGATCTGAAGGAATACCGCGACACGTTCCGCGGTCTGAAGGAGATCGGTCTTGGCGGTTTCCTGATCCGCAATCTCGAAAGCTTTTCGTTTTTGAAAGAGATGGGAATGGAAAAGGATATCCGGCTCGATTACAGCGTTTACACGTACAACAGCCGTGCGCAGGCATTCTGGCAGGAGCAGGGCGTGCAGCGTGATACCGTTCCGTATGAGCTGAACGAGCGGGAAATCGGAAAACGTGACAATACGAACAGCGAAATGGTGGTCTACGGCTACCTTCCGATGATGGTTTCCGCCCAGTGTGTCCAGAAGAACCTGAACGGCTGCAATCACAGTTATTCTCTGGTACGCTTAAAAGACCGGATGGGAAAATACTTCCCGGTGAAGAGTTACTGCACCTCGTGCTACAGTGTGATCTACAACAGCCTTCCGCTCGGCCTGGTAAAAGAAGCCGATGAGATCCGGTCCATGCATCCGGCTGCGGTGCGGCTGAATTTTACCATCGAGACACTGGAGGAGACAAAAGAAATCGCCGCTGCGTTTGCTGGAACGTACTGTAAAGGAATCGCAGTTCCGGCCGAACAGGAATATACCAAAGGCCATTTCCGCCGGAAAGTAGAGTGAACGGTGAGAAAAAAATAAGGGGAATTTATGGAAAATACCATTGTTCAGTTATCAAAATATGTGATTACCTTCCTCATGATCTGTTTTACCGTGCAGTCGTTTGCTGCACTCAAAGAGCGGGATGAGGATGAGCGCCATTACATTCTGATGCGGCAGATCATCATGATCATTCTGATGAATTTCATCTGTTTCTTCGTGATGTTCCTGCAGGAGGGCGAAGTATCAACGATTCAGATGTTTCTGCTCACGATGGCGTATATCCTGGGCGTACAGATCCTGTACCGCCTGATTTACCGGAAGGCATCGATGATCCTGGTAAACAACATGTGTATGCTGCTCTCGATCAGCATGATTATTCTGACGAGACTGAGCGTGTCAAAGGCGATGTCCCAGTACAAAATTCTGGCGGCATCCACACTGCTCTGCTTCATCATTCCGGTCATTGTCCGAAAGGGCAAGTTCCTGAAAAATCTGACCTGGATTTACGCTGTGCTCGGAATTGCCATGCTTTCCGTCGTTATGGTGCTTGGCTTTACTTCCGGCGGTGCGAAGCTGTCGATCGAAATCCACGGCATTACGTTCCAGCTCTCCGAGATTGCCAAGATCACACTCGTGTTCTTTATGGCAGGCATGCTGCGCGAGGATAATTCCTTTGGAAACGTTGTAAAAGCAACGGTCATTGCGGCAGTTCATGTGCTGATCCTTGTTGCATCCACCGACCTTGGAACTGCGTTCGTCTTCTTTATGGCGTACGTGGTTGTAATCTATGTGGCAACGAGAAAAGCCAGATATCCGCTTTTGGGACTTGCGGGAATGAGTGCCGCCTGCGTTGTGGCGTATTTCCTGTTTTCCCATGTACGGAACCGTGTGGCACTCTGGCAGGATCCGATCGGAAACTGGGATATCAGCAGCCAGTTAGCACAGGGCCTCTTCGGCATGTGCTCCGGCGGATGGTTCGGAACCGGCCTTTTCGAGGGACGGCCTGACATTATCCCGGTTGCAACGAAAGACTTTATTTTCTGTGCGATCTGTGAGGAGATGGGCATTATCTTCGGAATCTGCCTGATTCTGCTGTGCATGTCCACATTCCTTCTGATTATCAATATTTCCATGAAGATGAGCAAACGGTTCTACAAACTGATTGCCATGGGTCTTGGAACGGAATATGCGACACAGGTGTTCCTCACCATCGGAGGAACCATTAAATTTATTCCTATGACAGGTATCACGCTGCCGCTGGTCAGCTATGGAGGAAGCTCCATGTTCTCCACGGTGCTGATGTTGTCGATCATTCAGGGATTGTACATCTTAAGGGAAGACGAAGGTGAGGAGCTTGAGAAAAGACGAAATAAGAAGAAACGAAACCAGCAGAAAAACGACCCAGGCGCCAAGAAAAAACGACGCCCGGACGAAGAGACCGAAAGACGAAAGAAGAGCGGCAGCCGGAACGACGGACAGGGAACCCGCCAGAAGTACCGCGAGCAGCCGGATGAATTCGAACGGCGGATCGAAGAGCAGACCGAGAACAGCCTCCACTGGTAAGGCGGCAAACAACGGCGCAGGGCCGTATCTGATCGTTTCGTTCCTGTTCGTGGCCATGTTTCTTGGGCTGATCGCGTATCTCGTTTACTTTAATGTCGTGCGGAAAGAAGAATTTCTGAATAGTTCTTACAATACGAGACAGAATAACTATGCAGAGCGCGTGATCCGCGGAACAATCTATTCTGCGGACGGCCAGGAACTGGCAAAGACGACGACGGATGAAAACGGGGATGAGGTAAGAACGTATCCGTTCGGCAGCCTGTTTGCGCAGGTGGTTGGCTACACGGGAAAAGGAAACAGCGGCCTCGAATCTTCCTACAACTATATGCTGATGGAGTCCCATACAAGTAAGTTAAAGCAGGTAAAGAATGAATTCAGCGATGCGAAGAACCCGGGAGACAGTCTCTATACAACGCTGAATACAACACTCCAGCAGGCCGCGGCCGATGCACTGGACGGATACCGCGGTGCAGTTGTCGTGCTGGAGGCAAAAACGGGCCGTGTACTTGCCAATGTGAGCAATCCGGTTTTTAATCCCAATACGATTGATGAGGACTGGGAGGCACTGAACGCAGACGATGAGAGCGGCGTGTTTCTGAACCGCGGTCTGCAGGGAAGATATCCGCCGGGATCTACGTTCAAGATTGTTACTTCGCTTGCGTATCTCCGCCAGAACGGCACACTGGACGGTTTTTCGTTCGACTGTGACGGTGAGCTGACAGCAGGAAACTATACGATTCACTGCTCCGGCGGTGAAGTGCATGGACCGGAAGATTTTGCAGGTGCGTTTGCACATTCGTGCAACTCTGCCTTTGCACAGATTGGCCTTGGGCTGGATAAAGATGCCTTCCGCTCGCTGGCGGATTCCCTGTATCTGAACAGCCGTCTGGATCTGGAGCTTCCGACCAGCAAAAGTTCTTTCGACCTTGATTCGACAACGGCGGATGCTCTTGTGATGCAGACCTCCATTGGCCAGGGCGATACGCTGGTAACACCGATGGAGATGGCGCTGATCGCCTCCGCGGTTGCAAATGACGGAGAAATGATCAAACCGCGTTATGTGGACAACATTGTGTCTGCGGACGGACAGGCAGTCAAAACCTTTTACAAAGAGTCTCTTGGCACGGTAATGTCCGAGAGCGAAGCCAATACGCTGACAGAGCTGATGAAAGGCGTTGTCCAGAGCGGAACTGCAGTTTCACTTTCGGATCTGCCGTACAATATCGCCGGTAAAACAGGAACCGCAGAACACGGAAGCGACGGAGAGACACCGCATTCCTGGTTTGTCGGATTCTCCAATGCGGATGATCCTGATATTGTCATTGCTGTTGTGGCAGAAAACGGCGGATATTCGAGTGAAGTCGCTGTACCGATTGCAAGACAGGTAATTGAAGCATATTATGCACAGCAGTAAACGATGAAAAAACGCGTTCGAACCGGAAAGGATGGGTTCGGGCGCGTTTTCTGAATTTTTAGAAAAATGTTAGAAAAAGGATGCGGTTTTAAGGTTGCGCGGGGGCGGGAAAAGAGGTATACTTTTTAACAGAAGATCTGGCGGCAAGCGGGAAGAAAAGAGCTGTCAGAGAATGGAAAAAAGCCAGAAGGAGCTTAAAACGTATGATCGAAGCAGTTAGCTGCGGAGGTATCGTAATCTACCGTGGAAAAATATTGACGCTTTACAAAAGCTACCGCAACAAATATGAAGGCTGGGTTCTGCCGAAAGGAACCGTTGAGCCGGGAGAAACCCATGAACAGACTGCTGTCCGCGAGGTGTATGAGGAATCCGGCGTGCACGGAACCATCATCAAGTACGTGGGAAAAAGCCAGTACAGTTTCAGCATTCCGGAGGACACCGTGGAAAAAGAGGTGCACTGGTATCTGATGGCCTCATCCGGCTACTACAGCCGTCCACAGAGAGAAGAATACTTTGTGGATTCGGGCTATTACAAGTATCACGAAGCATATCATCTGCTGAAGTTTTCCAATGAACGGCAGATTCTGGAAAAGGCCTATCAGGAGTATCTGGAACTGAAGAGAGCAAATTTATGGAAGGTTCAGCCACAGGCTCAGGGAAAATATGGTAAACTGGTATAAAAATCTGTACGTCGGGGATACTGCAAAAAAGAAACAGAAAAAATGGATGCGCCGGATTGAGAACAAAAAAGCAGTTCCGGGAGTCTGGCTCCTCACACTGCCTTCCAATCAGCAGAACAATCTGGATGTAATTCCGGCGGATCTGCTTTTGCAGCCGGCCGTGCGGAGAAACTGTCCGATGATTGTCGGACTTGCCGTGTCGCGCGAGGAAGCTTTTGAGCTTGTGGAGGCGATCGCATTGGAAACTTATCGGGAAACCGGAGAAGTAAAAATCCGGGAATGGCTGCTGAACCGGATTGAGGGATGTGAATGATACATATACTATTCATGATTTTGAAGGCACTGGGGATTTTACTCCTTGTTTTACTGTTTCTCGTGCTTCTTATCGTCTGCACCGTCCTGTTTCTTCCTTTTTGCTACCGGGCGCAGGTTCTGAAAGAAGAAGAGGGATTTGCCTGCGTAAAAGCGAGCGGAAGAGTATCGTGGCTTTTCGGAGCTGTCGCGCTGACGGCCTCGTATGAGGAACAGAAGCCGGAGGCGCAGATTCTGCTTTTCGGGGCATCACTGGAAACATGGAAACGGCGGCTGAAAAAGATCCGCCGGGGAGAAGCGTCCGTGTCCCGGACGGAGGAAAATGAGACAGAAAATGCGCCGGAAGCAGAAAAAACAGCAGAGCAGAAAGCGGAAGCGAAAAAAGAGCAGACATCGGCGGAACAACCGGCAGAACAAAAAACAGATACTGTAGAAAAACAAATGCCGCAAAGAGACGCAGAAAAGACACAGAAAGCACCGGACCAGACAGAAAAACAGCAGAAGGTGACAGCACAGAAGGAGCAGCCAGAGCAAGAGCAGGAACCGGATGCGCCGAAAAAAAGCATTCTGGAACGGTTTTTCGGAAGGATCGAATATCTTCCGGAAAAACTGCTGAATCTTGTCAGCCGTCTGCTGCAGACAGCTTTCCGGCTGTTGGAACTTCCGTTCCGTCTGCTTGAAAAACTGGAGCAGAAAATCCAGGCAGGCAGACGGTTAAAAAGAAAGTGGGAGAGTGTGAAAAAATTCTTCCGTTCGAAGATGTTCCGTGAGGCACTGCTCCATGCAAAGAAAGAAGTGCTTTATTTCCTGAAGAAAGCAGCACCGAAAAAAGTAACCGGCACAGTCCGGTTCGGATTTGACGATCCGGCACTGACCGGAGAGACACTCGGCATTCTGGGTATGATTTATGGAAAACTGCCGAAAGACCTTTCCGTCCAGCCGGATTTCGAACAGGAAATTCTCCGGGGCGATGTCCGGATGAAAGGAAGTTTTCAGGCTGTGACAGCAGCCGGCATTGCACTTCGATTATTCCGGGATCAGAATCTTCGGAAAACCATACGACATTTCAAACACAAGGAGGCCTAAAAGATGGCAGAAAAGGACAACACATTTCAGAATACTGTAGAAGCACTGTTCCGCGGAATGGACAGCTTTATCACAACAAAGACGGTCGTAGGTGAGGCGATCCACATTGATGATACGATTCTTCTGCCGCTGGTAGACGTTTCCTTCGGCGTGGGAGCGGGTGCATTCGCAGAAAATGCAAAGAACAATGCAGGAGGCGGTATGGGCGGAAAAATTTCTCCGAGCGCCGTTCTTGTCATCAGCAAAAACGGAACACGTCTGGTCAACATCAAAAACCAGGATGCTGTCACCAAAATCATTGACATGGCTCCGGATCTGATCAGCCGCTTTACCGGCAAAAAGGAAGAGGACGGGTATACCGCAGAGAAAGTAGAGCATATAATAAACCAAGAGGCGGATAAGGAGTAAGCTCGTTTGTGCAGAATTTTAGGTTTTCTGCTGTTCTGGATGGGGGTCGGGCTTCTCATCAGCCTGATGATCCGCAGCTCATTTCTTACGGTTCTTGCGGCCGCTCTGCTGCTGTGCGTGGGATATCATCTGTTCTGCAATACAGGGGAATAGTGAAAGATGCACAAAAAGATCGGAAATGAACTGGCTGATTTGTACAGAGAAATACTTGCAAAATGAAGAAAGCTGCGCTATAATAAGTCCATCTTAAATGAATCAGCCAACTATACTAATATCATAGATCAAGACGAGGGCGTCTTACCAGAACGAAAGTTTCGGTAGGATGCTCTTTTTCTTTTGCTAAGCATATGGATCGTTGGCAGGTTCAGCTTAAGAGACCACGCTATTTTTTTCTCCCTTTTAAAATATAAAAAATAGAGCACAACAGGGCATAAGCGAAAACTTATGTCCTGTTTGCTCTTCCCAGAACTTTTTTTAAAATCTTAATTCTATTTTTGAACAGCAAAAAAGCCTTCCCGGACTGGAAAGGCCTTTTAACCATTCAACTTATGCACGCTCTACTTTTCCGGATCTTAAGCAGGAAGTACATACGTACATTTTCTGCGGTACACCGTCAACTTTAACTTTGACAGATTTTACGTTAGATTTCCACATTTTATTGCTTCTTCTATGTGAATGACTTACGTTGTTTCCGAAATGAGCACCCTTCTCACAAATTGCACACTTTGCCATGATTGCACCTCCTTGACATACGTACTTGAGTCAAAACGCATTTTAGACTCACAACATAAGTCATTCTAACAGATCTATACCGGTTTTGCAAGTAAAAAATGAAAAAATTATATGAATTTTGAAGGTTTTTCATTTTAAACTTTCTTTTTTGCGGAAAAGCGGTTATAATGTATCGTAGAGTGGAGTCAGTTATTCCTGTCTCCATGTGTTTTGAATAGTATGATGGAATTGGAGGATACAAGGCATGAAAGGTCGTATGAATACAGGCTTGGGAGAAATCGTAATCAATCCGGATGTAATCGCCCTGTATGCGGGCAGCGTTGCTGTGGAGTGCTTCGGCATTGTCGGAATGGCAGCGGTAAACATGAAAGATGGACTGGTCAAACTTCTGAAAAAAGAGAGTCTGACACACGGAATTAATGTATCGATTTCGGAAAATAAAATTTCCCTGGATTTCCACGTGATTGTTTCTTACGGAGTCAGTATTTCTGCCGTAACAGATAACCTGATCAATAATGTGAAATACAAGGTGGAAGAGTTCACCGGAATGGAAATTGAAAAAATCAACATCCTGGTTGAAGGCGTTCGCGTCATCGACTGATGGTAATAGGAGGAAATGAAGAAAGTGGCTACAAATACAATTGATGCCGGCTTACTGGCAAAAATGTTTCTGGCTGGTGCAAAAAATCTGGAAGTAAAGAAAGAGTGGATCAATGAACTGAACGTGTTCCCGGTACCGGACGGCGACACAGGTACCAACATGACGCTGACGATCATGTCCGCAGTCAAGGAAGTAAACTCGCTCACAGAAGTGAACATGTACAACCTTTCCAAGGCAATCTCTTCCGGTTCTCTGCGCGGTGCCAGAGGTAACTCCGGCGTTATTCTTTCCCAGCTCCTTCGTGGCTTTACCAAGAAGATCCGCGACTATGAAGAGCTGAATGCAGAGATTCTTGCAGAGGCAATGGAAAAAGCAGTCGAGACTGCATACAAAGCCGTTATGAAGCCAAAAGAAGGTACCATCCTGACCGTGGCAAAGGGAGCAGCAGAGAAAGCAGCAGAGCTTGCACCGGAAAGCGAAGATCTGAACGCATTCATCGAGGACGTTCTCGCGCATGCAGAGTACGTGCTCTCCCAGACACCAGAGATGCTGCCGGTATTAAAAGAGGCAGGCGTTGTGGATTCCGGCGGACAGGGTCTTTTAGAAGTGCTGAAGGGTGCACAGAAGGCGTTCCGCGGTGAAGAACTGGATCTGAGCATCGATATGACGAAAACACCTGTAAAACGCAATAATATTGATACATCCGCTGTAGAAACATCCGATATCAAATTCGGTTATTGTACAGAATTTATCATTCTGACAGAGAAAGAATTTACGGAGGACGATGAGTGTGAATTCAAGAAATTCTTAAGTTCTATCGGAGATTCTATCGTATGTGTTGCAGATGATGATGTGGTCAAGATTCATGTACACACGAATGATCCGGGACTTGCGATCCAGAAGGCACTTACTTATGGACAGCTTTCCAAGATGAAGATTGATAATATGCGTGAAGAACATCAGGAGAAGCTGATCCGTGATGCAGAGAAACTTGCCGAACAGCAGGCAAATGAAGAAGCAGCACACGAAGAAAAGAAGCCTGCAGAGCCGAGAAAGGCGATGGGATTTATCGCAGTTTCTATCGGAGCAGGTATGAATGAGATATTCAAAGAACTGGGAGCAGATTATATCATCGAAGGTGGACAGACCATGAACCCTAGTACAGAGGACATGTTAAATGCCATCGATCGGGTAAATGCTGACACTGTATTTATTCTCCCGAATAATAAGAATATTGTACTGGCAGCGAACCAGGCAAAATCACTGGTAGAAGAAAAAGAGATTATTGTAATCCCTACAAAGACAGTTCCACAGGGAATTACAGCAATCATTAATTTCATGCCGGACGCAGATGCCAAGACAAATGAAGAGGCAATGCTGGAAGAGATCAAGAATGTAAAGACCGGACAGGTAACATACGCAGTCCGCGACACCAGACTGGATGAGAAAGAAATCCACGAGGGCGATATTATGGGAATCGGTGATGCTGGTATCCTTGCGGTTGGTAAGGAACGGCTTCAGGTTGCAGAAGACATGGTTGCAGAGATGATAGATGAGGAATCTGAGATCATCAGTGTTTATTATGGAGAAGATATATCTGAAGAAGAGGCAGAGGATCTTTCCAATAAACTTTCCGAAAAATATCCAGATTGTGAAGTCGAGCTGAACCAGGGTGGACAGCCAATTTACTATTACCTGATTTCCGTAGAATAAAGAGTACTAAAAATGAATGATAAGACACCTTTACGTGAATTAAAAGGCGTGGGTGATAAAACAGAGAAGCTTTTCCAGAAGATCGGAATTACGACTACGGAGGAGC
>OKST01001375.1_pt1 | contig 11545 bp, 8 predicted proteins | sample 1606341 | NCBI WGS metagenome assembly OKST01 (sample SAMEA3879563, study PRJEB24766) | human gut metagenome | biome: human-associated habitat; feature: feces | place: USA | collected 1985/1987 | reverse complement strand
AACTGCTGAGTCTGCTGTTCATATCATTATTCTCAGCTGCTTCCAGACTTTCATAATTAGAATATTCTGCTGCAATAAGAACCGCTTCATTCTGTATAACCGCAGTCTGTCTTGTAATTACAGACTGCCTGTAAATATACTCAAAACCTTCAAATGTACAGATTACCGCTGTTGCAACTATTACCGCCATAACTGCGAACTGTCTTGTTGAATATTTATTTATGAACCTGAAAAATGACTCAAACTCTCTGTCAAAAAAGATTTTCCTATGGTCATTTCTTTTTTTAATCTTATTAAACATTAAAATAGTAACCTACTCCCCACTTAGTGTGAACATACTTTGGTTCACTCGGATTATCTTCAATCTTCTCACGAAGTCTTCTCATATGGACATCAACCGTTCTGCCGTCACCTGAATAATCCTGTCCCCACACAGCTTTAAGAAGATTATCCCTGCTGTATACCTTTCCTGGATTAACTGCTAACAATTCTAGAAGATCAAATTCCTTAGCAGTAAGATTAATCGGTCTTCCTGCAATATACAGATTACGGCTGTCACAATCTATCTTCATATCACCCGCATTAATAATATTGCTCTTTACTGCTTTCTTCTCTGTCACAGCATTTCTTCTTAAAATAGCTTTCATCCTCGCCTTAACTTCAAGAATATTAAATGGTTTTGTAATATAATCATCTGCACCATACTCAAGGCCAAGAATCTTATCCATGTCATCGCCTTTAGCTGTCAGCATAATTATAGGCACATCTGAAAACTCTCTTATCTGCTGGCATACTGATAATCCATCAAGCTTGGGAAGCATAATATCAAGAAGGATTATGTCATATTCATTGTTTTTAGCATACTCGAGAGCTTCTTCACCATCATATGCACAGTCTACAACACTATAATCCTGCATAAGACTGAACTTAAGTCCCTTAACAATCATTTTCTCATCATCAACAACTAAAACTCTGCCTGCCATAATCTACTCCTTTTACTCTCTTTGCATATGCATCTTATCATACGCAAATATAATTCTTTATCTTATTAAATGCTGCTTCCTTAATTCCAGACACTTTCATTATATCTTCTATTGTCTGGAATCTGCCATTATCTGTCCTGTATCTTACTATATCTGCCGCCCTTGAACTTCCAATTCCCGGCAGTGTCATAAGCTCACTTTCTGTAGCTTTATTAATATTAACAATCCCCTCTGTCTGTTCTTCTATAACAGAAATATCCTCTCCATATGCCGGAATATATATCCGTTCCCCATCAGCAACAAGTGCTGCAAGATTAACTGCAGACATATCAGCCGAATCATCAGCACCACCAGCCATTGCCACTGCTTCATACAGCCTTGTTCCCTTCAGGCACTTTACAACACCTGGACAATTAACATGTCCACATATATACACATATATGTCTTCAAATGATGATTCACTTTCCATATGCCAGCTGTCTTCTATACTACTTGATACGACATTATCTGCAAATGTATTCTCTGACACTGAAGCGTTCTTTCTTCCTGCCAGATATATCAATCCGGTTATAATCAGAAAAACTGCACATATTCCGTATTGTACAGCCCTTTTGTGTTTTTTATATAATTGTCTGTATTCCATGTACACTCTCCTTAAGCATTACCCTTTGGAGATTCCTTTTGCGTACTTTTCTATTTTACAAAATTGTACTATCGAATACAAGCCTAATTTGCCTATAATTGTTTACACTTTTTTCGTTCTTTGGTAAAATGTTACTATTACCGGCTAAGGGAGGGAAGCCATGAATTCATCAAAGAAATCAATTCTTAATTCTAACTTTACATATCTTGCTGCCTTTGTACTTCCAGTTATAATGATGATGGCACTGTACTATACAAGAGGCATATTTCCATGGGGAAACGAATGTTATCTGAGGTCTGACATGTATCATCAGTATGCGCCATTCTTTTCAGAACTGTGGCACAAGATAAGAAATGGTGAAAGTCTTACTTACTCATGGAATATAGGAATGGGAACTAACTTCACATCTCTGTTCGCATATTACCTTGCAAGTCCATCTAACTGGTTCGTTGCACTTTTTCCACAGAAATACACTATAGAGATAATGAATGCATTTATAATACTTAAGATAGCTGGCAGCAGTCTTTCTTTAACGTATTATCTTACTAAACACAATAATAACAAGCATGTAATTGCTGCCATATTCGGTATGTTCTATGGTATGTCCGGCTTCATTGCGGCATACAGCTGGAATATTATGTGGCTTGACTGTGTTATTCTGATTCCACTTATCATGCTTGGACTTGAACGACTTGTTAATGAGAACCGCTGCATATTCTATTGCATAACTCTAGGATTATGTATATTTACTAATTATTATATTGCAATCATGGTATGCCTTTCAGTAGTGATTTACTATGTTGTTCTTATGATTGCTTATAACGGTATTAAAAGCCCTATGCAGTATGTGAAGAAATTTATTAATTTCTGTGTATATTCACTGCTTGCCGGTGGACTGGGAGCGTGTCTTCTTCTGCCTGAATTCTATACATTTTCACTTTCAGCCTCAAGCGACACGACATTCCCTGATAAGCTTATTTCTTATTTCAGCATATTATCAATGCTCACAAGACAGCTTATCAACATTCCGGTTCATTTAGGACTGGATCATCTGCCTAACATATACTGCGGCGTTGCTGTTTTTGTACTGCTACCGCTTTATATTATGTGCAGCAAAGTCAATGCACGTGAAAAGATTGGCAAATGTGTCATCCTGCTTATCTTCCTGACAGCATTTAACTTAAATATACCTAACTATATATGGCATGGTATGCATTTTCCTAACAGCCTGCCTTGCAGACAGTCATTCATATATATATTCTTCCTGCTTGCAATGTGCTATGAAGCTGTTATTAACCTTAAGAATTCTACTAACAGGCAGCTTGGTGCATCATTATGGATTGCAATTGGTCTTCTGCTTATTATGGAAGAACTTTTTATTAACTCAGAGACTGAATATTCATTTAAGAGTGTATATATAAGTGGAATATTTATTCTTATATATGGTCTGTTAATGTTTATTCATAACAACGCCAAGTTCAAGATTCCTGTCGTTCTTATGCTTACATTCTCAGTATCAATCATTGAATGTACAATGAATATGGATGCAACCGGTATTGGAACAACAAGCCGTACATCATATCTTCTTGATTATGATGCCGTAAAGACTGTTACAAAAACCGTATCTGATAATGACACATCCTTCTATAGAATGGATAAGCTTTTTGGAGCGCGTTCTAAAAATGATGGTGCATGGCATAATTACCGAACTGTTTCAACATTTTCATCAACATGCAATGCAGGGATGTCAAAGCTTTACAACCTTATAGGAATGGAAAATTCAACTAATGCATATGGCTGCAATGGTCTTACCGCTGTTACTGATTCTCTTTTCTCTGTAAAATACACTATTTCTAACCGACTTTTAGTTGAAAGTGATATAAGAAATTATTATACAGGCAGCGATGGTGAATTTGTGTATAAGAATAATTACACACTTCCTATTGGTTATGCGATTAACAGTTCAACAGCATATGACCTTGTTATGGCTAAGAATAACAATGGTATTGAGAACCAGAATATTCTTATTCAATCTCTTACCGGAATAAGTGATGTATTTGAATATACTACTTCATTCCCTACTGAAGCCGATTGTATTATCACACCTTCAAAGAGTGGTCATATGTACCTGTCAGTTGCGAATAAATCTGTTGATTCCGTAACTGTTACTATTAATAACACAACCACTTACACCTACAATAATATAAAGAGCAATAACCGGATTCTTGATATTGGTTATGTCCACGACACAGATACTGTCGAAGTAACTTCTGATACCGGCGGAATGAATCTTTCTGTATACACACTCGATGAAGACAAATTCATCAGGGCTTACAATAAACTCAATTCAGAAAGCTATCAGGTTGAGAAATTCTCTGATACTAAATTTACAGGAACTCTTACTGCTTCCTCAGACAAAGCAATATTATTCTCTATTCCATACGATGGTGGCTGGTCTGTGTATATTGATGGCAAGAAAGCTGACACTTATGCCTGGGAAAATGCATTGTTATGTGTTGACGTAAGTGCCGGAACTCACACTGTTGTATTAAAATATCGTCCTGTTAATTTAATATTGGGTTGCGTTATTACTACACTTTGCATTATTATATTGATTGGCATTTATCTTGCCAGCTGCTTTATTAAAGCAGGAAAAGTAAATATGGCACATTTTCCGTTAGTTATCAGAAAATATCTTGATGATCCGTCTCTTACTAACAAAGACATTAAGAAACTGTCTGATGATAATATAGAAAGTTCTATTCTTGATGATATGGATGATTTCGAGAATCTTGAATCACCTGATATTGATGATGAACTTACTGACAGTCTTCTCTCTTCTATTGAAGATGAAGAAGATAATTTTAATGAAGAAAATACAGATATTTAATTCAAGGAGGATTTATAAATGAAATTATGGGGTGGACGATTCACCAAAGAAACTAATGAGCTTGTTAACAACTTCAATGCATCAATTTCATTTGACCAGAAGTTCTATAAGCAGGATATTGAAGGAAGTATTGCACATGCTACTATGCTCGGCAAGCAGGGAATTATTCCTGAAAGCGAAAGTGAGCATATTGTAGAAGGTCTTAAGGGAATTCTTGCTGATATTGAATCAGGAAAGCTTGAAATCACTGATGAATATGATTCAAATCTTGCTGCAATCTGCCACAACGGCACTTTTGTCGGAACGCAAAAAGATAGCGTTGTTTCATTCAAGGGTATCCCATAAGCTTATATGAGTCCGGTAATTCTTTCCTGCGATCCTGTATTCTTCCAGATGTTCTACAAAACCATCCATATCACCAAGTGATCTTTCAATAATATCCTCACCCAGACCGGCCGATATAATGTAGTAAACTTCTTTTTTACCAAAATGCTGCCAGATAAGCATGAGACAATCACCGCCTACTTTTACTGCAAAATCATACATAGGATAAAAGCTGGCCATAACGTTCAGTTTTTTGTCAGAAGAAGTATTCTCTGTTTCTGCTGCATATGCAAGATTCAGTGCTCCAAAGCTGAGAGCTGTTGCAGCTGCAAGTGCTGTTATGGTAAATAATTTTTTTCATAATAAAGTCCTTTCTGCACACCCCGATGTGCCTGAAAATCTTTTTAGTGGGCGATCTGATCCATTTAATATAAGTGCAAACTGTTTGCGTTTATCAAAATAGCACTCAACAACTGTCTACCGCTATCTGGATAAGCTTTGCGCGGAACACGTTGTAATTAAATACCCAGATCTGAATTCTGACAAAGCAATGTTTCAGTTCGCAGGAGAAGAAAAAAAAATGTACAGACCACCTGCATCTGAAATATATCAGATGCGGCAAGGTTGTACATCTTGACTGTAACTTTATGGATGAATTAAAAGAGCATCTGTTCCGGGATCATGGATTCCGTCTGCAGTGCAGCGGAGATATGCTTCATGGAATCTGCAAAGACTGTGAAAACAAATCCGATCAGCTGTGATCTGTTTCAGTTGCAGCATGATGAATCTGGCGAATCACACATCTGATTGATACCGGTACTGTAAAAAGGCAGGCAATCGCCCCAGACAGCATGATTGCAACATCCTGAAAAAGAAATTTGGAATTGAGAATAATTTCCAGGTTATATTGCTGTGTCTGAACATAGGCAAATAACAGAATAGAGCCTCCAAGATAAGCAAAAAGCAGCGTATTTACAGTTGTTCCTATAATTTCTTTTCCAACCTGATAGCCGGAAGAAATAAGTTCTTTCGCTGTCAGGCTGTTTTTATGTGTCCAGACTTCATATACAGAAGAAGTTACAGATAAAGCAGTATCAATAACCGCTCCAAGAGTACTGAAAACAGTTACAAAAACTGCCACATGAAGCATATTAATATGGATATCCGTACTGTAATAATACATAAAATCATCTTCTGAAAGCTGAAGCTCATTCAGTCCATAGCTTCCTGATCTCCATATAATAAGATAAATCGGAATAAATAAAAGCAGCATTACAAGCAAGGTAGCCAGAAAAGCCGCCCGTGTCTTTGGATTGTTTCCATTCTGGTAGAACAGGGAATTATAGCAGACTCCTGCCCCTGCAGCCAATATCAGAAGCAGAGCCGGGAAACCAATGGACATCAGAAGAATCGAAATAAACAGAATTACAATATTACCGGCCAATGTCATAAGAGAAACTGCTCCGCGCTCCCCACCAATCAGAATCATTAAAATAATCAACACCAGTGCAAGAAAAATTATCATTTTTTGTCGCTCCTTTTCAGAGATGGTAGTTTCATGATAATAGAAGAAATAAAAACAGATACAGGGATTGCCAGTACAATTCCTATACTTTCAATCAGAAAACGACAGATATCATATGGAATATGATATCGTATGATCGTTATAAACCTGATCTCATTGTTCATTTTCAGGATAAACATAGGAATCATGCCGCTTGCCAGAACAAAAAGCAACACATTTATCATGGTTCCCATAATATCATATCCGATTTCCCGTCCTGAATGTATTAATTTTCTCAGAGAAACATCTGGATTTTTCCGGACAATTTCCCCTGTTGCAGCACTAATAGTTACAGCTACATCCATGATAGCTCCAAGTCCTGTCAGCATAATATCTGTCCAGAATATATCAGCGGAATTACTCATACTCCCCAGATATTCCAGATTAGAATAATCCAGATCTCCAAAAAACTGAATAGAAAATTCAAATAATGCCATGATCAGAAACAGTACGCATATGGTTGAAATAACAGAAGCCCATGTTTTTCTGTGGATTCCATTCAGACAGATCAGAGTTGTTATCGAAAATAGAAAAGCAATTACATTGCAGATATTTAAGATATTTTCCCCTTTCATAAAAGCCTGAAATCCAAACGCGAATATAATTGTGTTCAATATCAGCGATATGATCGTATAGAATCCCTGTTTTCCTGTAATACAGATCAGAAGAAAAAACAGACCACCTGCCAGCAATGCCAGATAACCATCACGCTTTATGGAACGTATGGATTTCCCTGGATTTTCCCTAGAACCGCTTAAAAGGACCGTGTCTCCTTTGTGATATTTCTGATTCTGAACCTGAGACGATGTATATTCATTAGAAATAGAAATCTCTTCCCCTTTATGGGTACCGTTTAATATACGCGCTGTAATTTTCTGAGTATAATAATACTCTTCTGCATCCCTGGTTCCTTTTCTGCTCATTGTTTCCTTTTCTGTTACTGAAGATATCTTCGCCAGAGGCGTATGATAAAACCTGGCGTTAAAGCAGGTAAATATAACACAGATAATATAGATGCCTGCTAAGAAATATTTCATCTGAAATACATGAGATTTCATAGGATTCTTTTTTCTCCTTCTTAATAAAAAATATTGCAACCTTAAAGATACTAATCAGTTACTTTTATCGAAATACTGTGAGTTCTATATCTTTCAGCTGTTATAATAATCCAGTATTTTTTTCCATATCCGCATTTTCCACTTCTCCAATTAACTGTTCACAGCCAAATAATTCTCTGACTGCATTTTCATATACCACACATTTCTCAGCCTTCTTAATCTTTTTGGCATATTTTTTATTGTTTGTAAACATAGGTGCCAGATAAGACCATAATTCTTTCATACGGAACAGGATATTTCTGTCTCCGGACAGGTCTTCACAATATTCATTGTACATCATATCATGAAATCTGCGGATTTCTTCCTTTGACGCAGGTGCACCGCCACGGATCTCTCTGGCAAGTGCAGGATTCTTCAGTGTTCCTCTGCCTGTCATAATGCAGTCCAGGGTCGGAAACATTTCCTGTAATCTGGTACAGTCTTCTGCTGTGACAATATCTCCGTTATAGCAAACCGGGCTCTTTGAGTGCTCCACAGCCTCTCCAAATGTTTCCAGACGGGGCTTATTTTTGTAATAGTCTTTCTGCACTCTTGCGTGAACAATTAACTCTTCCAGTGGATATTTATTATAAATCGTCAGCAGATCTTCAAATTCTTCCGGATCATCCATGCCCAATCGAGTCTTGATGGAAATCTTCATATCACATTTACGGAAAATCTCATCCAGGAATTTGTCCAGTTCATCCGGTCTGTCCAGAAATCCCGCACCTCTGCCTTTTGTCACAACAGTCTTTGACGGACAGCCAAGGTTCAGATTCACTTCATTATAACCGTATTCCTGCAGTGTTTCCGCTGTCTGGATAAAATCCTCTGCATTCTTTGTCAAAATCTGGGGAACAGCATACATCCCCTCATTATTCTCAGGCATAATGTCTTTCTTTTCTCTGGTGCTGAGATGTCCTTTCTGGTTTGGAAGAATAAAAGGAATAAAATATTTGTCAAACCCTCCAAAGCAATTGTAAAGTGTCCTTCTGTATGTATATCCTGTAATTCCCTCAAGCGGGGCTAAATATATTTTCATGTGCTTCTCCTGTTATATTGTATTTAAGCAGATAAAATCATCCACTTCACTGTGTAGTTCTACACCTGATAACTGCTGAGCAGTTTATTCGGTTAAATTCTTCATACATTATACTGTAGTCATTCTGATTTCTCAATGCAGATTTGAAACATCCGCTGCAAAAATCAACACAAAAAGAGATACTCTTTTTGCAAGCATCTCTTTCAATAAATTTCTCTATCTTTTTCATTTATTCTATAAAACCTTACGGCCATTTACTGTCAGCTTAAAAGTTGTTCCAAGTATTTCCGCAGCTTTCCTGCAAAGCATCATACGCTCAAGGAAAATCTCAAAATAATCATACATGGAACAGATTTTTTCATCAATCTGTAGGTTCAGTGCAATTACTGATCTGTCTTCCGCAATCTTCAGCTTGGCATCTGTAACTGCATAATTTACCCTGTCATGGATATCGTAAGCGGATTGTTCTTTCTGGCGCACACGGCTTCTTCTTACATCTGTTTTATCTGCAATAATAAGTGCCGCTGAAACCACATCCTCAGGGCTTCCTGTTGATTCGTCATGATTACCGATGGCTGCTATTACAGTTATCCTGTCTTCCAGAGACATATCTGTTTCTTTCAGTAAATCATTTGCAAGCAGTGCACCATATTCTGCATGATGGGTTCTGTTAATGGCATTTCCAATATCATGCATATAGCCGGCAATCTTTGCAAGTTCAATTTCATGTTCTGAATATCCCAGCCGTTTCAGTATCTTTCCTGCCTGATGTGCAACCTGCACGCAGTGTGCCTTTGAATGATCTGTAAAACCCAGCTGTCCCAGATTTGCATTACCTTTCTGCAGATATGCATTAATTTCTTTGTTATTTGCTATTTCCTTGTATTTCAAATATTTCACTCCCTTTGGCTCAAAGCCTTTTTATTGCATACGGTGCCTGAATCAGTACATTTGTATCTATTACATAGGTTTTTATCATATATCTGACTGCTCCTTTTCTCTGATCTTTCAATTCGGTCTGTGCAGCCTATCCGTCAGCATCGAAAATCATATCCTTGTTCATCACCAGTTTTATTAAGCATATCAGAGAAAAAACACTCTGCCATCACACAATTGTACAGAACAGGTAAAATAATTGTAAAAAGGCTCAAAATTTTCTGGAAAAGCACCAACACCCTGTCCCGGACATAAACTATATAGAAATCCCCTTCGAGGTAGCGATTTGAAGGCCTTTCAAAAACCTTTGTCCATATCCCAGGAAAAATATTATCTTCAAAAATATCAGGAGGGTGATTCTCAGGCAAAGAATATCCTGATCGAGCATAATCTCCGGCTGGTAGCACATGTGGTCAAAAAATATCAGGGAACCGGTGAGGATACAGATGATCTGATTTCTATTGGAACCATCGGACTTATCAAGGCTGTCACAACCTTTAATCCCCAGAAGGCTTCCCGGTTATCTACCTATGCTGCCAGATGTATAGAAAATGAACTGCTGATGTATTTTCGTGCTAAGAAAAAGCATTCAAAAGAAGTGTCCCTATATGAACCCATAGGAACAGATAAAGAAGGAAATGAGATTAATCTATTAGATGTGATTGAGAGTGCACCTGTAGATATTGTAGAAGACTGCTATATCCGCGAAAATACCGACTATCTTCTACGCTCTCTGAAAAAAGTCCTGTCAGATAAGGAATATCAGGTGATCTGCTGCAGATATGGGCTCTTTGGCATGGAGGAAGAAACTCAGCGGGAAATTGCCCGAAAACTGTGTATCAGCCGCTCTTATGTCTCCAGGATCGAAAAAACTGCTCTGCAAAAGCTTCGAGGCCTTTTCCCGCAAATGCAGTAAACGCAGCCAACAAATTTAACGTTGGCTGCGTTTATCAATCACTCTGCTCTTCTTAACAAATCGTAAACCTGGATTTCGGTTCCCAGGTCGATAAACAGCTTCTGCTGTGCATGAGGCGCACTCTCCATGGAATTGCCTTCCTCATCATAAATTCCCTTCACAGTGACAGCTACATTCTGTCCGTCCGGTTTCATAATTTCAATTGTCTCACCTACAGAGAATTTATTTCTCTGAGTGATCTGCGCATAACCGTGTTCATCCACTGCCTCAGCAAATCCCAGATACGTATATTCCTTCTGATAAGTATTATTATCATAAATCTGTGTATTCTCATCCGGTTTTCCATAGAAGAATCCGGTTGTAAACTGTCTGTAGGTACAGTTGGAAATCTGTTCCTGGTACCATGGCATATTTGCCTGATATTTCTCAGGGCTCTCCATATAGTCGTCTATTGCCTTGCGGTAAGTTCTGGCAACTGTTGCGACATAGAGAGCGGTTTTCATACGGCCTTCTATCTTCAGACTGTCGATTCCGCTGTTAATGATATCGTCCATATGCTCGATCATGCAGAGATCCTTGGAATTAAAGATATAGGTTCCTCTCTCATTCTCAAATACCGGCATATATTCTCCCGGACGTTTCTCCTCAACAATGGAATATTTCCAACGGCAGGGATGGGTACAGGCTCCCTGGTTGGCATCACGTCCTGCCAGATAATTACTGAGCAGACATCTTCCGGAATAAGAAATGCACATAGCACCATGGATGAATGTTTCAATCTCCATATCCTCCGGAATATGCTCTCTGATCTCTTTAATCTCCGCAAGCGAAAGCTCTCTGGCTGTTACCACACGCTTTGCTCCCAGATTGTACCAGAAACGATATGTCTCATAGTTAGTATTGTTTGCCTGTGTACTGATATGACGTTCGATTTCCGGGCATATTTCCTTTGCATACATATAGATTCCCGGGTCTGCAATGATCAGTGCATCCGGTTTGATTTCCTTTAACTCTTCAAAATACTCACGCACCCCGGCAAGGTCATCGTTGTGCGCCAGAATATTAGCGGTCACATATACTTTCACACCATGCTCATGGGCAAATTGAATTCCTTTTCGCATCTCTTCCGTTGAAAAATTCTTCGCTTTTG
>OKST01001371.1_pt1 | contig 11567 bp, 8 predicted proteins | sample 1606341 | NCBI WGS metagenome assembly OKST01 (sample SAMEA3879563, study PRJEB24766) | human gut metagenome | biome: human-associated habitat; feature: feces | place: USA | collected 1985/1987 | reverse complement strand
AAGAGCAATGGTAAAAGGCCGTTCAAGCTCTTTATCCATCGCTTCCAATATATGAGTTATCAAGGTTTGCGACGCTTGTACAGGCGACGCATAAAAGTTATGGTCAATCATCTTATTCACTATTTATTACTTAGAGTTTGCTGTTTTAAATTTACTATCCACAGATGACGACTTACAATTTACAGTATAAATTGGAATGTGTCAGATTCTTGCACGGGTTTGTCCATTCGGAATGACTGCGGTTGATCAATACATCCGCTTCTTTCGGTCCCCATGTTCCTGCAGGATACCCATAAAGAGGAGTTTCGGGATGCTTCTTCCAATAATCCAGAATCTTATCAAAGTAAGTCCAGCTCTCGTCCACAGCATCGGAACGGGTAAAAAGTGTAGGATCACCCACCAGACTGTCTTCCAACAGGCGTACATACGCATCCCCCGTTTCCTGATCGTGCTGGTCATAGCTGAAGTCCATCTCCATGGTTCCCATATAGAAACCGGCACCAGGTTCTTTCATGGCTATGCGCTGAAGAATTCCCTCGTCGGGTTGAATACGGATAATCAGTTCCTCACCTTTGTAAAAGCCTTCCTTCATTTGGAACATCTGCATAGGAGCAGGTTTGAAATGAACCACAATTTCGGTCACCTTGGTAGGCATCTGCTTTCCTGTGCGGATGTAGAAAGGTACGCCGCTCCAACGCCAGTTATCAATACCGATCTTCATGGCGATGTAAGTTTCAGTGCGCGAATCGGCGGGGACGTTCTTCTCTTCACGGTAGCCCTTTTTAGAACCGGAAGCGGTATATTGTCCGCGGACTATATGTTCATTCAAATCTTCATCCGTCAGAGGTTTCAGTGACTCGTAGACTTTTACCACTTCGTTACGGAAATTATCGGCGGTGAAGACAGCGGGAGGCTCCATGGCAGTGAGGGCCACCAGTTGGATAAGGTGGTTCTGTACCATGTCGCGCAAAGCGCCTGTACCGTCATAGAAGCCGCCACGCTGTTCGATACCGAGATTCTCGACAGCGGTAACCTCTACATAATCGATGTAATTACGATTCCACAACGGTTCAAAAATGCCATTGGCAAAACGGAAAGCAAGGATATTTTGTGCCGTCTCTTTACCAAGGAAGTGGTCAATGCGATAGATCTGAGACTCTTCGAAAACGGAAGCATAGATATGGTTTAATTCTTGTGCCGACTTCAGGTCGTAGCCGAAAGGCTTTTCGACGATGATGCGGGTATGTTTACGATTCAATCCGGCTGTTTTCAGATGTAGAGGGATGACGCCATAAAGTGAGGGCGGCGTAGCGAGATAGAACAGTAAATTGTCCGGTTCCTTTTCACCGGTGATTTCCTGCAAACGGCTGTCCAGGGTTCCGTAACCTTCTTCTATGGCAGGATCCATACTAAGGTAGTGCAAATGAGTGCAGAACTCTTTCATTCCCACTTCGGCCGATGTGACAAAATGTTCCAGCTCGTTCAGGATATAATCGCGATAAGTTTCATCCGCATAGTCGGTACGGCCGATACCGAGAATGGCAAATCCTTCGGGCAAACGATTATCCTTGTAGAGCGAGTAGAGTGCCGGCATCAGTTTGCGTTTCGTCAAGTCGCCCGAAGCGCCGAATATGATCATTACAAATTTACTCATAGAATCTTGTTTTTTTTGATTAGCTTCTGCAAATTAGCCCTTGCAATAAATTCATTAGCTCTTGCTTCATAATTTTATTACCAGGGCTTCATTTTATACATTATAGGTACCTGATTTTGTATCTCCGCCATGTCCGGTCCAGTTTTCATGGAAGAACTGTCCGCGAAGTTCATCGGTACGCTCAAAGGTATGTGCGCCGAAATAGTCACGCTGAGCCTGAATCATATTAGCAGGGAGCTTCGCAGATACCAGCGAATAGAAATAGTTCAATGCGGAAGAGAAAGCCGGAACAGGCAGTTCCTCTTTCATCGCATGGGCTACAAGGTGCTTCCAACCGGAGAGCAACTCTTTGATTTCTTCCCGGAAATAAGGAGCGAGTAGCAAATGTTTCGGCTTCTGCTGTGCCTCAAAAGCAGCCGCTATATCATTCAGGAATATACTGCGGATGATACAGCCTCCGCGCCACATACGGGCAATGGATGCCAGATCGAGATCCCAGCCGAAAGATTCGGACGCCTTTTGCAACACGGCAAAACCTTGTGCATAGGATACCAGTTTAGAAGCATACAAAGCGGAATAAATATCTTTCACCAGTTCCGGCTTATTATAAACCACTTGTGAGCGCTGGCAAATGAATTGTTTGGAAGCTGCCTCACGCAGATTTTTCTGCGCTGAAAGACTACGCTCAAAAACAGCCGTTGCAATCAGTCCCAGAGGCATACCCAATTCCATTGCATTGATAACGGACCATTTACCGGTGCCTTTTTGTCCGGCAGTGTCCAGTATCTTGTCAATCAGGTAACCACCCGCCTTATCCTTATGCCGAAGAATATTGGCTGTAATTTCTATCAGATAGCTACGCAACTTACCCTCATTCCAGTGGGCAAAGACGGAAGCCATGTCTTCATTATTCAGTTGCAGAAGATTCTTCATCACCCAGTAGGCTTCGGCAATCAACTGCATATCACCGTATTCGATACCATTATGTATCATTTTAACGAAATGTCCCGAGCCGGCCGGACCAATCCAGTCACAGCAAGGAGTACCATCGGCAGCACGTGCAGCAATACTTTGCAGGATGGGTTTTACTTCATCCCAGGCAGTAACGGAACCGCCCGGCATAATAGAAGCACCATTCAACGCTCCTTCTTCACCGCCCGAAACACCGGCACCGACAAAGCGGAAACCTTTCGATTCGGCCAATGCCACACGACGGTTGGTATCTTCATAGTTTGAGTTGCCTCCATCTATCAAGATATCTCCCGGAGAAAGATGCGGAAAGAGTTGTTCCATCAATTCATCTACGGCACTGCCGGCACGCACCATCATCATGATTTTGCGCGGGGTGGAAATGGATTCTACAAAGTCAGGAATTTCAGTATATCCTTCAATACTTTTCCCTTTGGCACGACCGTTGATAAAGCGTTCTACCACACCTTCTTCCACTCCCGGAACAGTACGGTTAAACACGGACACATGCCATCCCTTGTCCGCCATATTCAAAGCTAAATTCTCCCCCATCACGGCAAGTCCGATTAAGCCGATGTCTGTCTTTTGTCCTTTTTCTGTCATAACTTGCATTTTTTTGTTATTGTTTCATTGAAATGGAAACAATATGTCAAGGGCATTTGTTCGTATGAATTTCGAATAAAAATCGTACTTTTGCAAACATAACTCTATTTCAATGGAGAAACTTAAATTCAGTTTTATGAAAAAACTACATATCGGCTTACTGCCGCGTATCCTTATAGCCATCGCATTCGGTATTCTTTTTGGTAATTTTCTTCCCGGAGAATTGGTACGCCTGTTCGTTACATTCAACGGTATCTTCAGCGAATTTCTGAATTTCTCCATACCGCTGATTATTGTGGGACTGGTTACCGTAGCTATTGCCGACATCGGTAAAGGTGCCGGGAAACTGCTGTTGATTACCGCACTGATAGCTTACGGGGCAACCCTGTTTTCCGGTTTCCTCTCTTACTTTACAGGAGTAACTATATTTCCTCATCTGATAGAGTCCGGTGCCCCGCTGGAAGAGGTCAGCGAAGCGCAAGGGATATTGCCGTTTTTCTCAGTCGCCATTCCACCGCTCATGAATGTGATGACGGCACTGGTACTGGCTTTCACTTTAGGGCTGGGACTTGCCCAACTGAAAAACGATACACTGAAGAATGCAGCACGTGATTTTCAGGATATCATTGTCCGTATGATCAGTGCAGTGATCCTGCCATTACTTCCTATTTATATATTCGGCATATTCCTTAATATGACACATTCGGGACAGGTATTCTCTATCTTAATGGTATTTATAAAGATTATCGGCGTAATCTTCCTGCTGCACATCTTCCTGCTGGTATTTCAATATTGTATCGCTGCGCTGTTTGTCCGCCGGAATCCTTTTAAATTGTTAGGAAAGATGCTGCCCGCCTATTTCACGGCTTTAGGTACACAGTCTTCTGCCGCCACTATCCCTGTTACCCTGGAACAGACAAAGAAGAACGGCGTATCCTCTGATATTGCGGGGTTTGTTATCCCTCTTTGCGCCACGATACATTTATCCGGTAGCACGCTGAAGATTGTAGCATGTGCTCTTGCTCTGATGATGATGCAAGGTATGCCTTTTGATTTCCCCTTGTTTGCCGGTTTCATTTTCATGCTGGGAATCACGATGGTAGCCGCTCCGGGAGTTCCCGGTGGTGCCATCATGGCATCCCTGGGTATCCTGCAATCCATGCTCGGTTTCGATGAATCGGCACAGGCACTGATGATCGCACTCTACATTGCAATGGATAGCTTCGGTACTGCCTGCAATGTAACGGGAGATGGGGCTATTGCACTGATAGTAGATAAGATATATAAGTGACAAGCCAATAAGTTTTGTATTCTCGTAAAAAATAACGAATTTTGCCCCCGCAAAAAATAATCAATAAAGAAGCCTACAATATGAAAACAGCTTTAATCTCCGGAATAACAGGTCAGGACGGTTCGTTTCTCGCCGAATTCTTATTACAGAAAGGATATGAAGTACACGGTATTCTCCGCCGTTCTTCTTCATTCAATACAGGGCGCATCGAACATCTGTACTTCGACGAATGGGTACGCGACATGAAGCAAAAGCGCACCATTAACCTGCATTACGGTGACATGACGGACAGTAGCTCGCTGATCCGCATCATCCAACAGGTACAGCCGGACGAAATATATAACCTCGCTGCACAAAGCCATGTAAAAGTATCTTTCGACGTACCGGAATACACCGCAGAGGCAGATGCCATCGGCACGCTGCGTATGCTGGAAGCTGTCCGCATCCTCGGCATGGAGAAAAAGACAAAGATTTACCAGGCCTCCACTTCGGAACTTTACGGTAAAGTACAGGAAGTCCCCCAATCGGAAACAACTCCTTTCTATCCCCGCAGCCCATACGGAGTAGCCAAACAATACGGCTTCTGGATTACAAAGAATTACCGCGAAAGTTATGGTATGTTTGCCGTAAACGGTATCCTTTTCAATCACGAAAGCGAACGCAGAGGAGAAACATTCGTAACCCGCAAGATTACGCTGGCCGCCGCCCGCATAGCCCAAGGTTTCCAAGACAAACTGTATCTGGGTAATCTGGATGCACGTCGCGACTGGGGATATGCGAAAGATTATGTAGAATGTATGTGGCTGATTCTTCAGCACGATACACCGGAAGACTTCGTGATAGCCACAGGCGAAATGCATACCGTCCGCGAGTTTGCCACCCTTGCCTTCAAGGAAGTAGGCATCGAACTGCGCTGGAAAGGTGAAGGCGTAGAAGAAAAAGGTATCGATGTGCAAACTGGAAAAACGCTTGTAGAAATAGATCCTAAATATTTCCGCCCTGCCGAAGTGGAACAGCTGTTAGGTAATCCGACAAAGGCCAAAACTCTTTTAGGCTGGAACCCGAGACAAACCAGTTTTGAAGAATTGGTGAAAATCATGGCAGCACACGATATGAAGTTTGTGAAGAAGCTATATCTGAGATCACTTGAAAAATAATATATAAAAATCAGAACTATAATGTTAGACAAGAACGCCAAAATCTACGTAGCCGGACACCGTGGTCTGGTAGGCTCCGCCATCTGGAAAAACCTGCAAGATAAAGGATATACCAATCTCATTGGCAAAACCCACAAAGAGCTCGATTTGCTGGATGCCGTTTCCGTACGTAAATTCTTTGATGAAGAACAACCGGAATATGTATTCCTTGCCGCTGCTTTCGTTGGCGGCATCATGGCAAACAGCATTTACCGTGCCGACTTCATCTACAAAAACCTGCAAATACAGCAAAACGTCATCGGTGAAAGTTTTCGCCACAATGTGAAGAAACTCCTCTTCTTGGGAAGCACCTGCATCTATCCTCGTGATGCCGAACAACCCATGAAAGAAGAAGTGCTTCTCACCTCTCCGCTGGAATATACCAACGAACCGTACGCCATCGCCAAGATTGCCGGACTGAAAATGTGCGAGAGTTTCAACCTGCAATATGGCACGAATTACATCGCCGTAATGCCTACCAACCTCTATGGTCCGAATGACAACTTCGATCTGGAACGCAGCCATGTGCTCCCTGCCATGATTCGCAAGATACATCTGGCTCATTGCCTGAAGCAAGGCGACTGGGATGCAATATGCAAAGACCTGAACCAGCGTCCGGTAGAAGGTATCGACGGCAACAGCAGTAAGGAAGATATCCTTACCATCCTTGCCAAATACGGTATCAGCAACAGTGAAGTGAAATTATGGGGTACAGGCACACCTCTTCGCGAGTTCCTCTGGAGCGAAGAAATGGCAGATGCCAGCGTCTTCGTCATGGAGCATGTAGACTTCAAAGACACCTACAAACAAGGTGATAAAGATATTCGTAACTGCCATATTAATATAGGTACAGGCAAGGAAATCTCTATCCGCGAACTGGCCGAACTGATAGTTTCCACCGTAGGTTACCAAGGTCAGCTGACTTTCGACAGCACCAAACCGGACGGAACCATGCGCAAACTGACTGACCCCTCGAAACTGCACGCTCTGGGCTGGCACCACAAAGTGGAGATTGAAGAAGGCGTACAACGCATGTACAACTGGTACTTAGGGCGGTAATGCATTAAATTCACCACAGAGTAACACAGAGTTTTATTTTCCTTGAGTTCAAATTAATAAAACTCTGTGGAACTCTGTGTTACTCTGTGGTGAGATTCATCCGTCAAGCTAAATTGTACATCCCCTCCGCTTTTTTCAGTTAAAAATTTGCATTCTTTCTATAAAGCCTTATATTTGCACAAATTTCAACTAATTGTGCAATATATAATATCATGGAACAAAGTTTTATCGCCTATATTGAGAACAGCATTAAACAGAATTGGGACCTGGATGCCCTGACCGATTATAATGGGGCTACCCTGCAATACAAAGACGTAGCCCGCAAAATAGAGAAAGTACACTTAATCTTCGAAGCAAGCGGAATCAAGAAAGGAGATAAAATTGCCATCTGCGGACGTAACAGTTCACACTGGGGAGTTACTTTCCTCGCTACACTGACCTACGGAGCCGTTGCAGTTCCTATCCTGCACGAATTTAAAGCGGATAATATACATAACATCGTAAACCATTCCGAAGCCAAATTACTGTTTGTGGGCGACCAGGTATGGGAGAATCTGAACGAAGCCGCCATGACCATTCTGGAAGGCATCATCCTGATGACGGATTTCTCTATCCTGATATCCCGTACGGAAAAGCTGGATTATGCCCGCGAACACCTGAATGAGTTGTTCGGCAAGAAATACCCCAAGAATTTCCGCAAGGAACACATCGAATATCACAAGGACCAGCCTGAAGAACTGGCAGTAATCAACTATACTTCCGGTACGACGAGTTATTCCAAAGGCGTAATGCTACCCTATCGCAGTCTGTGGTCGAATACAGCATTTGCATTTGAGGTATTGCCACTGAAGGCCGGGGATAAGATTATCTCCATGTTACCGATGGCGCACATGTATGGCCTGGCATTCGAATTCCTGTACGAGTTCTCCGCAGGATGTCAGATATACTTCCTCACCCGTATGCCAAGTCCAAAGATTATCTTCCAGGCATTCTCGGAAGTGAAGCCGCACCTGGTGGTAGCCGTACCACTTATTATAGAAAAGATTATCAAGAAGAACGTGCTTCCGAAACTGGAAACACCAACCATGAAACTATTGCTTAAAGTCCCCATCATCAACGACAAGATCAAGACAACCGTACGCGAAGGAGTAGTCAGTGCCTTCGGTGGACGTTTTGCGGAAGTTATTGTAGGGGGTGCCGCTTTCAACCAGGAAGTAGAACAGTTCCTTCGCATGATAGAATTCCCCTACACGGTAGGTTACGGAATGACAGAATGCGGGCCGATCATCTGTTACGAAGACTGGTCACGCTTCAAACCGGGTTCCTGCGGTAAGGCCGTCCCCCGTATGGAAGTGAAAATCCTTTCTCCTGATCCGGAAAACATAGCGGGAGAAATCGTATGCCGCGGGCCTAACGTCATGCTGGGATACTATAAAAATGAAGAAGCCACCCGTGAGGCTATTGATGCAGACGGTTGGTTGCACACCGGTGACCTTGCGCTGATGGATGCCGAGGGCAATGTAACCATCAAGGGACGCAGCAAGAACATGTTGCTCGGTGCCAGCGGACAGAATATCTATCCCGAAGAAATAGAAGACAAACTGAACAACCTGCCGTATGTTGCCGAAAGCATCATCGTACAGCAAAATGAAAAGCTTGTCGGACTGGTATATCCTGACTTTGACGATGCTTTTGCGCATGGTCTGACCACTACGGACATCGAACGTGTCATGGAAGAAAACCGCGTTACGTTAAACGCAGAGCTTCCGGCATACAGCCAGATATTCAAAATGAAAATCTATCCCGAAGAATTTGAGAAAACGCCCAAACGCTCCATTAAACGGTTCTTATACCAAGAGGCGAAGGGATAAGAAAAAGAAACTAACCTTTATAAAGTATCATCTCAAATGAAAAACGAATTATTACTATCTGCTGCCATATTGCCCATGTGCGGTATGGCAGGAGAAGCGATTGCGGCATCTCCGGCAAAGGGAGCGCCGAAAGAAAAGCAACGTCCGAACATAGTTCTGTTTTTGGTTGACGACATGGGATGGCAGGATACTTCGCTGCCTTTCTGGACTCAACGAACGCATTACAACGACACTTACCACACGCCGAATATGGAACGCCTGGCGGCACAAGGGAAGATGTTCACACAAGCATACGCTTGTAGTATCAGCTCCCCCACCCGGGTCAGTCTTTTTACAGGGATGAATGCCGCGCGGCATCGTGTGACAAGTTGGACATTACGCAAAAATACAACGCATGAACAACCGGACTCTGTGATGATCTATCCGGAATGGAATGTGAATGGTATTTGTCAAGAACCGGGAATCGAACGCACTACACAAGTCACTACGCTTGCACAAGTGCTTAAAGAGAACGGATATCAGACCATTCATTGCGGTAAAGCCCACTTTGGAGCCAATGATACTCCCGGAGCTGATCCGCTGACGATGGGCTTTGAAGTAAACATAGCCGGACACGCTGCCGGTTCACCGGCCAGTTACTACGGCAAGAATAACTTCGGTAATAAGCCGGACGGGAAAAGTCCGTTGGCAGCAGTTCCGGGATTGGAAAAATATCATGGCACGGACACCTTCCTCAGCGAAGCACTTACACTGGAAGCGATGAAGGCTTTGGATAGCGCACAACTGAAAGATGAACCATTCTTCCTATATATGGCTCATTATGCCATTCATACGCCTATACAACCGGACTATCGCTTCTATCAGAAATATCTGGATAAAGGACTTCCACCCGTAGAGGCCGCCTATGCCACCCTCATTGAAGGGATGGATAAAAGTCTGGGAGATCTGATGGATTATCTGGAACGCAACCATCTGACAGAAAATACAGTCATTCTCTTTATGTCCGATAATGGCGGACTGGCTGCACATACCCGTGCCGGAGAACTGCATACACAGAATTACCCGCTTAACAGTGGAAAAGGTTCCGCTTACGAGGGCGGTGTACGCGAACCGATGATCGTGAGCTGGCCCGGTGTAGTAGCTCCGGACACGAAATGTGGAGATTATCTGATGATTGAAGATTTCTACCCGACTATTCTTGAGATAGCAGGCGTCCAGAAGTACACTACCGTGCAAAAACGGGATGGTATCAGTTTTATGCCGTTGTTGACAGGAAAGGGTAAAGTCAAGGATCGTGATATCTATTGGCACTATCCCCATAGTTGGGGACCTTTGGGCCCGGGTATTGGGGCTACCTGCTCCATCCGCTCCGGTGACTGGAAACTTGTATATTACTTTGCGGACGGTAAACGTGAATTGTTTAATATTCCGGAAGATATCAGCGAGAAAAACGACGTGGCTATAAAGAATCCGCGTATCGTAAAGAAATTAGCACAGAAATTAAGTAACTATCTCCGGTCGGTAGATGCACAGCGTCCTACGCTTCGTGCCACCGGCAAATTAGCCCCTTGGCCGGACGAAATTAAAGATTGAAACCAATGAGACGATTATTTCCATCCATTATTGCATTACTGATGGTTGCGGGTACACTCCCTGCACAGACCACTGACAGTCCGTCAACAACAAAGAAAGACAGAGAGCCTGTCGGCATCAACCTATCCTTGTGGAAGAACATGTCTACACAGCAAACTGATACTGTCGGCAGTACCTGCCTCAACCTCGGTCTTTTTTCCTCCATGAACCGCCTGAACGGCGTGGGTATCAATCTACTGGGTGGAGTGGTGTTGCGTGACATGAACGGTGTACAAATCACAGGACTTGCCAACTTAGTAGGAGGCAGTATGCGAGGCGTCCAGATTGCCGGTATCAGTAACGTGAATGGGAATAATCTCAGTGGCGTATCCATATCCGGTTTAGTCGGCATCACGGGAAATCATGCACAAGGTGTCATTTTCTCGGGGCTCACCAATATAACAGGAGACAACACCAGTGGTGTTATCATAGGTGGTCTGCTGAACATTAGCGGTGAGAACTCTTCGGGTGTGCACCTGGCAGGATTAGCCAATATTGCGGGTGAGAGCTTCAATGGCATCACCACTTCCGGGCTTCTGAATATTGTAGGCCAAAGTCTGCGAGGCATACAAATCAGCGGCTTGGGTAACATCACAGGAGAAGACATGCACGGTATGCAAATATCCGGACTCGGTAACGTGGTAGGCGGAAGTTTTACCGGTGCACAACTTGCCCCCATGAACATGGCAAAAAGCGGAAAAGGATTGCAAATTGGATTATTCAATTACTATAAGGAGAACTTCGATGGTTTCCAGTTAGGTCTGGTAAATGCCAATCCGGATACGAAAGTACAGCTAATGCTTTTCGGAGGAAACACTACAAAGCTGAATGTAGGTGCCCGTTTCAAGAACAAGTTGTTCTATACCATCTTAGGCGGTGGTACACATTATCTGGATTTCAGCGATAAGTTTTCCGCCTCCCTCTTCTATCGTGCCGGTCTCGAATTACCTTTGTACAAGCAGTTGTTCATCAGCGGTGACCTGGGCTTCCAGCACATCGAAAACTTCAAGAATAAAGATTACGGTTTCCCTGCACGCCTCTATGCCCTCCAGGCACGCGTCAATCTGGAATATCGCTTAACAGACCGCCTCGGTATATTTGTCACCGGTGGTTACGGCGGCAGCCGCTACTACAACAAGGGAGTTACTTACGATAAAGGAGTGATCCTGGAAGGAGGAGTGGTGCTGTTTAAATACTAAGTATTAACGTAAATTCGATATAAGAATTGGCGCATAACGGTATAGTAATGAATAAGACTCACCACAGATTACACAGATTCACACAGATTTATT
>OKST01001343.1_pt1 | contig 11826 bp, 19 predicted proteins | sample 1606341 | NCBI WGS metagenome assembly OKST01 (sample SAMEA3879563, study PRJEB24766) | human gut metagenome | biome: human-associated habitat; feature: feces | place: USA | collected 1985/1987 | reverse complement strand
CTTGCAGTGATTTCAAATCATTGAGTGTGGCGGTGTAGCTTAGCTGGCTAGAGCGTCCGGTTCATACCCGGAAGGTCGTGAGTTCGAGTCTCACTCCAGCCACCAACGAGTTTAACTTGGACCCTTAGCTCAGTTGGTCAGAGCATCCGGCTCATAACCGGCGGGTCGTAGGTTCGAGTCCTACAGGGTCCACCAATTATACATATGCAGAAGTACCCAAGTGGCTGAAGGGTCCGGTCTTGAAAACCGGTAGGTCGTGCGAGCGGCGCCTGGGTTCGAATCCCAGCTTCTGCGCCATCTTAATTAATTCACATCGCGGGATAGAGCAGTCTGGTAGCTCGTCGGGCTCATAACCCGGAGGTCGTTGGTTCAAATCCTTCTCCCGCAACCATGTGGTCTCATAGCTCAGTTGGTAGAGCAAAGGACTGAAAATCCTTGTGTCGTTGGTTCGATTCCGACTGAGACCACCATTTGTCAAAGATTGCACCTAGCATTTGCCAGGTGCTTTTTTTATACCTTATTTAAAGCATATTCTCACATTATGGTTATATTCCTTATCTATATAAGTCACTAAAACAAGTGTTTTTCTAAACAAAATTCGCAAAAACTTCAAAAGTTTTCATTCCCTCTTCAGTCATAAAAATCAATTCATAAAAAGCTTTTGGACTTGGCACTTTTCCAGGAATAGCAAAATACTCATCCTCTTTTTTTCAATTAATTTTGCAGATATCGATTCTTTTCTATATTTATTTCTTGTATATCTTAGCATATTCATTCCTCAAAATATGTATAAATTAGTTAATTAAACAAAGTAATCTACACATACTTTTTCCTTTCTGGTTTAAAATTTATCGGATTTTTTTAATCCACTATCAATAGCTCATATGTATTTGTAAAAGTAAATAATTGATAATGTACCTTTACAGTTACTGGTTGAACCTCATTAACAATATCCTGATCATATATATACTCATGAGTCACCTTGTTACCATCTATATTCTCAGTATGATAAAACTCAATAGGTGTTTCCTCTAACTTTGTTCCAACCTTGATATTCACCGGCTCGTTGAATGAATGGAAGATTATATTACTTTCCACGTGTTTTCTATAGATTGCAATTGATAGGATCAAAGCCAGTAATATACAACCAATAATCATTACTTTCTTTTTCATAGGATTACCCACATAAAAGCGTTATAAGACTATGTAGAACAACTCCAACTACAGTACCGATTCCAACAATCTTCTTAAAAGTTGAAACAACCCATAACCACACACTAGTAATTTCTTCCAGGAAATAGATTCCTGCTTTTCTTATTGCGTGATTTAATTATTCTATTTCTTATAATTTAAATAAACCGCATATACAATAATCACAACTGCCTGAACAATATATGTAATAAAAGTAATATTGCACATAAAACTTATGATTAAATCCTCTATAGCTGTTACAGCTAATATAATACCAATAGGGTGTTCATCTTTCTCTTTTAACCGTTTAATACCCCATCCAAACACTCCAAAATCAATGATATAAAAAATTAAATCTACGATATTATTCGAAAGTGCTATTGATACTGCAGATGTATTCATTGCAGGAATAATCATAGAACAAAGAAATAAAACTAAATAATGAGTGTATCTATTTGTATCATCCATAAAAATATCTCCTAAATTATTGGTACTAGTATCCGTCCTTATATCTTTACAGATTCTTTTAGGTTTAAATAAACTTCAGCATTTGTGGCTTCTGGATATGGCAACACAAATAGAATACCAATTCCACAACAAATCAAACCTAGAATGATCCATCCTAAAAATGATAAATCTAAGACAAATAAATCCATCTTTTGTCCAGTCGTCATTTGTTTGGATAATGAGAAAGCTTCATCTGTAGTAATATTAGGATTTTCTGCCAATAGATATGGAATCATAGAATATTCATAAGCCTTAATAAATCCAGGCACTATGAATAGGAATAGCCATAGTAATATTTTTAAATTCATCAAAAACATGATTTTTACTACATTTAAATAGTCGCCTTTAAAACCACTAAAGATTTCACCAAGCTCAGGATTTACATCATGGTTCTTAATAAAATATCTACTTTTTCCAACTACAATGACATTACCAATGAAGATAGAAAATAATAATCCTACAATAGATCCCATTGATAAAAAAGAGAGGATTGAAGAAAACATACTTGGCAATACAACATCAGGTACAAAATCTTGTACTGTTTGAATAACAGTCACATAATCAGCACTCAATATTCCTGCAATCAGCGTAACCACAAACATCTTCCAATAGTTTCGTTTCATGATTTGTTTAGCTTGTTCTTTAACTTGTTGTCGATTCCACATATTATTTCACCTTACTTTCTTTATACTTAATATCGATTCTTCAATTTTTTTGTTACATCCTATGTCTCGAATACAACAATTTTAAGATTGCAATCTTTTTTCCAATTTTTTTAATATATCATTTGCTTCTTTAACATCATTTAAATACTTATCACTATTAAATAACACTTTTTCCTTGGAAACATATATTGGTAATACACTATTATCTTTTAAAACAACTTTAATACCAACATACATCATTGGTTCTACTGCACCCGCCATAAATGTAGCTCCACCTAATATTGTATGTGTAAATGGTTTCGTTTTACCTTTAAAATTTGCATCTTCGTTTTGAATAGAACACTTTTGAATCTCTTCATATAAACAGCTTGCACCACCAATGATTTCTAATCTTTTTTCTTCATCATGAAATTTCACACACATTTTTAATCATCTCCTCTATCTTTTTTGCGATCTTACGATCTTGTATGTACTGATCTGTATTGACCATTGTCTTTTCTTTCGACACATAAACAGCTAATACAGTTTCATTCTTTAAAACAATTTTTACTCCAACATATAAATATGGATTCTGTAATAAGCCAGATGGTAATGGTCCACTTGAAAGTACAGCTGTAAATGGAATTCCCTTTCCCTTATATTTTGCCTTTTCATTTAAAACAGATACTCTTATCACATCATCATAAGAGTATTTTCCTTGTGTTCCAGTAAGAATCTCAAATTGTTTACGAGAATCATCAAATTTAACATAATCATTTAAATTCATAAGTTTGGCCTCCTTACCATTTTCAATTCTTCAAATACGCACTTATACTTCTTCCATATATTTTGCCTTAAACGTAATACAACTTCTCTCTTTTCCAAACAAACCCTTTGCTTCCACACGCCCAAGACCATATGCCCAGAATGTAACGGTTTGACCTTCTTTAAAATCAAATTCTTTATTGTAATCAAGCACACAAACATAAGACTTATCATCAAAGATATTGATCATGTATCCTCTAAAATCTTTATCATCTACACGAGCTATGATTTTTCCTGTATATGTCAATTTCTTTCCATACCACTTAGAATGTGTAACCTCTAAATCCGATTGATCCGGTGATTGTGACTCTGCCTTAAAGGATGCTTCATCCACTTCACTACACTCCACTGAAATCGTACTTTCTAAGCCCTGATATTCAACAGTAACCTCTGAAGTCTTTCCAGCTTCTAATGTGACAGGTTCTTTGACTGTCCATCCTTCCGTAATAAATTCTTTTGTACCATCCTCATAATAGGCCCATACACCAATCTTCGACTTATTATCTATAATTTCATTATCTTCTACAAGACCAGTATATAAAGCTGTCATATTCTCTAGCTTTTCCTGACTAACCTCTACTTTTTCATTATTTGGTGTTATATTCGAACATCCACAAACCAAGAATACACTTAGCAATGTCGCTGCATACTTCTTCATAGTTTTACCTTCTCTTTCTTTTTAACCATGGAAAATAATCAATATACAAACACTTATAATACCTGAAAGTACATATTGTTCGATTGGTTGTTTATGATATCCCAACAATCTTTATACTGATTTTATTTAAGCCTTAGATTCAAACCCGTTTCAGGATCTCCTCCAATAATCACTGTATACGATTTTCCATATTCAACAGGTATTGATAAAAGATCACTATGTGCATATGTATTACTACTGGTTGAGTCTATCAAAAATACTTCAACCTGAAATGTTGATAAATCAAAATTGTCCAAACATGTTATTTTATTATTAATAATACTATCCGTATAAACCTTGCCGACATCTAACAACTCGTCATCTTTTTCACGCAATCTACTTCCAATCCGCCATTGTCCATCAAAGTAGTATCTAGTTTCGACAAATTGAAGATTAGGAACTTCAAGCATATACTGAATGGTAATAGTATTGCGCTTGCAACCAGCCATATTGAAAGTGAGTAAGAGTATAAAAGCAAATAAAATAATTCTCTGTATTATTTTTATACTATAATTCAACATACAATTTATCTATTATCCCCTCTGTTTATCATTCATAATCATTACCTATACTTTCTTCGTAGCCAAATATAGAAAGCGAGTGCACAAATCACGATTATACCCGCAAGTCCATATTGCACTATTGCCTGTTTATCACCTAATACTCTTCCTAGAAATTGTGCAATTCCATAACTACATAATAAGCATAAAGCTACACACTTCATCCAAAAGCTAGATTCCTTCTTTTCTTTTGGAGTTGTATCTAACAAGTCTTCATCTAAATATTTTTGAAGATCTTCATTCATATCTTCCTGTAATCTTTGAATCCGATTTTTTTTCATATCATTATCTCCAAAACAATGTGGTTTTTAAATAAGATGCATGAAACGCAAATATTAAGAAGATGATCAACAATATGATTTCTCCATAATGGATATATTTTTCTTTGTATCTATGGTCATATAATGGTTTATCCAAATATACACGACCATCTACTTGTACTAATAATTGAGAATGTACTAAAGCTTCTATTGTATTATGATCAAACTTAGAAATCTCAATTGCCTTTTCTTCCATTCTTAATGAAATATCGAATGATCTTGAATTTATTTATTAAAATGCTCATACGCATACACAAAAAATCCAATATCTGCAACACACATCATTGCTTGAAAATAATCGTGAATATAAAAGCCATAGATAGCTCCACCTGCAAGTAGAACAACTGTAGAAATGAGTCCCCATTTAGGAAAGCTCATCTGAAACACGAACTCCATCACAAGTACTATGATGCATATTACGCCTATCATCTGATTCATTCTCCTTTCTCGTTTTAAGAATTTGCTTAACCTCTTCTTCCGTCATTTCAACAGGAATCAACGGAATAAAAACATTCTTATTATTCTTTTTTCTCTGTCTCTTTTTCATAATCTTACTTTGCATCTGGATATGTGTCTTCAAATTTATCGGCATATCGATTGTGCTTTTTATACTTGAAGAACATAACGACTAAGAAAACAACAGCTGCTACACCTAGTGCGTAAACTAACCAATCTAATGACATCATATACTATGTCCTCCTTTTCTAATTTCATATTAGCATGTCTGAAATCGTTTTCATACAGTTTTTTGTTCATTTTCATTCAAACGTATCAAATGTTATTTTTTCTTCAAACTTGTTTATAACATATTACTTAAACAAGTTTGATTCACTTTTTAAAACAATCTATGTTTTAGACATCGATAATGTCAATTAAGATGATATGGTTAGCTTGAATGAAGGCTCGAATATGAACAAGAACATAATGGGGTATTTTAAATCTATCCAAATGTTTATTAGAAGTTTATTCTATAAACAACAAGAACAAACAAAACAAAATAAGTGTACACTCCAACAAGAAAAGTATTTAAAGATTGGTGCGAATATTTGTAATATTGGATTCAAATCCAAATATGCATATGAAGATTGGCAAGAAGATATTTTTAATCATATATCTGTCGGTGATTTAGTATATTGCACAATGCCAGTTACAGATAAAGCTTTAAAAGCCATTCCTGAAGGACACACAACAAGGCCTTTCTTGATTGTGAAAAAAGGAAAGGGTCAACTATCCGCCAATGAATTGGCAGGCTTGTAAAAGCCTAAGTTGACTAGCCTAAGTGCTGTGAGCACTACGTTAAGAGAGAATATATAGTTACCCGTGGATGTAACACCTAGTCTGCGGCTCTAAGGGGACATATTAAACAGTTCTGTGAGGTAGGAACAGTGTGTGTCTTATTGCAAACCTCTCATTAACATTGGCGAAGGTGTCATATACGGCTCGATATGTGCCGGCTTACCGCATCAAACATATCACAAAAAAGGAGGTGCCTTATATGGTATACGTATTAGATATCGATGGACAACCACTTATGCCAACTTCAAGGCACAGAAAAGTAAGAAAGCTGTTGAACAATCATCTTGCTAAAGTAGCAAAGCGTTGTCCATTCACGATACAACTTTTATATCAGAGCACAAAAGAAACACAACCTGTATCTCTTGGTGTAGACGCAGGAAGTAGACATATTGGTCTGACTGCTACAACAGAGCAGAAAGTCGTCTATCAGGAAGAACTGGTTCCTCGTAACGATGTCGTGAAATTATTGTCTGCAAGACGAGCTCTGCGTAGCTCTCGAAGAAGTCGAAAAACAAGATACAGAAAGCCAAGATTCAACAATCGTGTGCATTCTAAACATAAAGTATGGCTGGCTCCTTCAGTCGAAGTCAAGATTCAGGAACATATAACAGCCATCAAGAGAATATGTCAAATTTTGCCTATATCTGATATTCATGTAGAAACAGCAGAATTCGACCTTCAGCGTCTAAAAGCGATGGAAGAAGGAAGGCCGCTCCCTGTTGGCACAGACTATCAGCTTGGAGAACAGTACGATTTCTATAACACAAGACAGTATGTGCTTCATCGAGATGAATATACTTGTCAGTGTTGTGGTACGCATGATAATAATGTAAAACTACATGTGCATCATATCGAAAGTCGCCAGACTGGAGGTGACGCTCCTAATAATCTGATTACGCTTTGTGAGCACTGCCATAAGTTGTTGCATGCCGGAAAGACAATCATTCCAAAAGGCAAGAAACGAGGAAAATCCTATCGTGATGCCACTTTTATGGGTATCATGCGTAAAACCTTGTTGGAGCGTCTAAAAAAAAGAAATCGATGTTCCTGTTGAAGGGACATATGGATATATTACAAAGTACTGGAGAGAAAGAGCTGGCTTAGAGAAAAGTCATATCCATGATGCTGTCTGTATCAGCAAGTATCCGTATGCCAAGACTTTGGATATTTATTATCTGACGAAGACGGTTCGACATCACAATCGGCAAATTCATAAATCTAACTTCAGTAAAGGTGGTATTCGTAAACGCAACCAGGCACCTTATCTTGTAAAAGGATTCCGCCTGTTTGATAAAGTCTTATATCAAGGCAAAAGCTATTTCATCTTTGGAAGACGAGCTACAGGCTTTTTTGATATAAGAACATTGAATGGAGCCAAAGTGAACAAAGGTTCCATCAGTTACAAAAAATTGAGGATTCAGGACACTGCAAATGCATATTTAAAGGAGATAAAGGCAATTCCTCACATGAATAAATTCACGTGTGTCCTTGCTTAGAGTTATGAACGAATCAAAAAGAAAGTCATGGAAATGAGTTTGGAAGATTTAAGGGACTACGTGATTTATCAGATGATCGAAGATGAAAACAAATATGATCCAAACTATGATGACGAAGAATTTTTTGATTGGTAAAAGAAAAAGCAGTTTAACGACTGCTTTCTTTCATATATTCAAAATATTCTCTACCTACTTTATTCTTCTTCCAGTTTTGTAGAATCTTGAAACCAGGATATGAGAAGATGACCTCACATAGTGTTTCTACAATCATACCTGTAAAGGCACACACAACACATTGTACCAATGTCCATCCAAAGAATTGGTGTGACACGATTAATGCGAACGTTAGATTGTCGCAAAACTGACCAATACCAGTAGATACATAAGAGCGGAATGCATACGATTTAAAGTTGCTGTTGTTGTTAGAAATCTTACCTAACATGGAATTCGTATAGTTATTCACAATGGCAGAAACAATAAACGCAATTGTACTTCCAAATAGTACATACCAAGTACCACCAATTGTTCCGTCTAATGCCCCATTAATAATGGCTTCTGATCCTTCTACATAGGATTCACCCCATACGCCAGGAATCTTTGATGCCAAGAAGAAAACTAGGCACATACCTAAATTCACCAACACCGCTACAAGTGATGCTTGTGTTGCAGCTTTAGGACCAAAATGTTTTGTGATGACATCCATACATAAGAAGGAAAGCCAGCTTACCACAATTCCACAATCTAGTGCCATAAAGCTAAATGGCAAGTTAATACTTTTGTTTGCCAAAAGATTCATAGTGATGACCGAAACAATAAAAAGTGTCATCGTAAGTGAAGGTATACTTCTAAGTAATACACTCACTTCTTTAACTTCCGTTTTAATTCTATTCATTTTTTACCCTCCTGTTTTTTTAAAGATGGTTGGGAAGCAAAACATCTTTGTTCAAACCATATAAGTCTAATATGTTTTTAATTATTTGTCAAAGTTTATATCACTTATGCTATGATTAATTGCGGTGATACATATGACTTTAAAACTATACGAACAAGAACCCTACCAAACAACATTTCATGCCCATGTTGCTTCATGTGTTAAAAAGGATGAATTATACGACATAATCTTGGATCAAACCCTTTTCTTTCCTGAAGAAGGTGGACAAACATGTGACAAAGGAACGTTAAATGGTATTGATGTGGTGGATGTACAAATCATAAATGATGAAATTCATCATTATACGCACTCTGCATTAAATGGTGATGTACAAGGTATTATTGACTGGACTCATCGCTACACCAATATGCAACATCATACAGGAGAACACATTCTTTCTGGATTGATACACAAAGAATTTCATGTGGATAATGTTGGATTTCATTTAGGATACAATGAAATTACAGCCGATTATGCGATGGACTTAAATAATGATCAAATTAAAAGAATTGAAGCTTTAGTGAATTCTGTCATCTTTTCAAATAAACCTGTTAAGTCCTATTACTTAGAGGATTATTCCAACATGGAATATCGTGCAAAACTTGACTTAGACAAACCACGCCTTGTCGAAATTGAAGATGTAGATTTATGCGCATGTTGCGCACCCCATGTAAAAAGTACGATTGAAGTGGGATTGTTTAAAATCATTAAATCGATGAAGATCAAAAAAGGCACACGCCTATTCTTCTTATGCGGAAAACTTGCCTATGAAGACTATGTCTTAAAACATGATCAGTCTATTCAAATCTCCAATCAATTGTCTTCAAACATTGAAGCTTTATCATTCAATGTACAACGCGTATTAGATGAAAATTATGCTTTGAAACAAAGAATCAAACAATTAAACAAAGAGATGATCGATCACTTAATCATTGAACATAAAGAAAATCAAATTATTCTATGTGATGAACTCGATCGAGATACACAATTGTATTACTACAATAAACTTATATCTTTTAGTGACAACTATGTTTTACTTGTTTCTAAACAAAAAGATAATTATCGGTTCATGACCAACTCTAAAGATATATTCTTACAACTCAAAGAAAGACATCCAGTTCGTGGTGGAGGAAAAAATGATTTCTTTCAAGGAACGCTAGATATAGTTAATGAGCAGCTATTTGATTAGCTGCTCATATTTTTTGTATAGCAAGCGTATTTAAAACCTCTGAAATCTCTTCTTTCGATAAACATACCATTCTATGATTGGCATCATAATAATCAAACTTTTTAATGAAGCTCATTAAATCACGATACTTCACAAGGCTGTCATTCATAAATACATACCATTCTTCTATCCCTTCAATTTGATTCAATCCCACATAAGGCTCTACCGGAAGAATCGTTAGTATATCAACTCCTAGTGCATACATACCAATTCTTCTACCATGTACATTATAGATTCTTGGCGTGGCATAATATGCATCCAAAGCTTGTTGATTATGTAGATATTGTCCAAACAAATCTAAATCTGTGCCAAAATCATTCAATTCATTTTCCCCAATTGAAATCGGATGAAGAATGCCAAAGATTTCAAAATACTTATGATTCGATAGTTTACTCTTCAAGTCCATAAGTGCATCGGCACTCGTTCTTTTATCATACACCATCTGCAAATCAATATCCTTTATGTTCATTAGCCAATCGTCTTTCACAAATTCATCAGTATCCATATATTCACAATATACTTTCACTAAATAATAAAACAACTGAATTTCATCCATACTTGTAGGAAGACTTAAATTCAGACAAATATCATGATTTTGAATATAGATTTCAATTCCTCTTTGAAGATATTTGTGATCAAATAAGATTGTATGATCCCCTATCTGATTCGGAATTAATTGACAATTTTCATCCATAACCCCAAAAGATAAGTGAGACAGTTTAACTAAATCATCGATTATAAATTTTTTTCTACGAAAGAAACCCTTCTGCATAATACGAATATTCACAGACATACTAACACCTGCTCTCTACCAAAATCATACACTGAAACAAGCGCTTTTTATAGTTAAAACCATTTTTTCTTTTTAAAGTAAATCACTTCTAAAATAATAATCAATATACAAACTACCATCACAATGAAATATCCATAGGAAGTATCTAATTCTGGCATAGCCTTAAAATTCATACCATACCATCCAGTAATTAATGTTAATGGCATAAAGATGGTAGTCACAATTGTCAAAAACTGCATGATTTGATTCTGACGCATCTCCACTTGTGTTTGATGCATTTCACGAAGCTGAATGGAATACTCTGCCAAACGATCCGTAACATTCGATAGACGTGTTAGTCTTTTCTCTAATGTTTCAAAACCCTTATAAAATTCCTGTAAATTTTGTACCACTTCAATCATCTGATCATAATACGAATCAAAAGTACTAATCGTTTTCCTCATTTCAAAGATTTGCGACTCATAATGAGACCCCGTATGTGACATTAACTGATCTTCTATTCTTTCAAGTTTCATTTCAAGTTTTTGAAGAAACTCCATATCCTCTTGAATCAATATATTCATCAAATTTAGAATACATTCACTAGGCTTATTCCCTGAAATCTTTTGTTTAAAAATATGTTCAGGATCGCAAACCAAAAAATCACTATCATTTAATTCGATACTAAACATCTTCTTATTCTTAGATTTTGATTTGGAAGGAACCCAAAAAGAACCAGACAATTGATTATTCTCTTTATGTATTCTGCAATAATGAATATGATTTAAACGCTTCTCATTTATTACCTCTATCTTCATAATATCTCCTTAAAAAAAAGAATACACCATTTAGGCGTATTCTTACAGTTATTCAATTGGAATAAATTTATTTTCTTCAATCTGTTTAGGTGATTCCTTAGGAACAACAATCTTCAATTCACCATTGTCAAAGGATGCCTTAACATCTTCCTGATGAATACCTTCACCAACATAGAAGCTTCTTGAATAAGATCCACTAACACGTTCTTTACGAACGACACGACCTTTTTCATCCTTGTCTTCTGTGTTCGAACCATGTGTAGCAGTTACTTTCAAATATCCATCTTTCAATTCCATCTGGATATCTTCCTTTTTAACTCCAGGAAGTTCCATGCTCATTTCATAGTTTCCATCTTTTTCCACAATATCTGTCTTCATGACATCACTTGTAGTGTTTCCTGTAAAGAAATCATCAAATAAATCAAACATTGGATAGTACTTCATAAATATCGCCTCCTGATACCTTATTCAATAGGGATAAATTTGTTTTCTTCAATCTGTTTAGGTGATTCCTTAGGAACAACAATCTTCAATTCACCAT
>OKST01001334.1_pt1 | contig 11958 bp, 10 predicted proteins | sample 1606341 | NCBI WGS metagenome assembly OKST01 (sample SAMEA3879563, study PRJEB24766) | human gut metagenome | biome: human-associated habitat; feature: feces | place: USA | collected 1985/1987 | reverse complement strand
TAACTCAATTCTATCACTATATCTTTCCGCATTTCACTTTTTTGTAGTAACTTTGTATATCAAACAGTCAAAAAGATGTATAATTCGGAATCGAAATCTACAATTAAATTACCGGAGCCTTCGCTTCGCAGGCTTCCGTGGTATTTGGCTTATATAAAATTGCTACAAACAAAAGGAGAAGAATATGTTTCTTCCACACAAATAGCAAAGGAAATAGGCGTAGATTCGTCGAAAATAGCCAAAGACCTCTCTTTTATCAATATTTCGGGGAAAACACGTGTCGGTTATGAAATAAATTCGTTAGTCGCTGTACTGGAAGAATTTCTCGGATTCACGTCTATGCACAAAGCATTCATTTTCGGAGTCGGAAGTTTAGGGGCCGCGCTCATGCAAGATTCGGGATTGTCGCAATACGGTCTCGAAGTCGTTGCCGGGTTCGATGTCAAACCCGAGTTGGCAGGAACCTTCATTAATCATATTCCAGTATATCCCCTGTCTCAATTCGCTCAAAAGCAAAAAGAGTTGGGTGTACAAATAGGAATATTGACCGTCCCGATAGACAAGGCTCAAAGTGCGACAGAAGAGATGATAGCCGGAGGTATCAAAGCAATTTGGAACTTTACCCCTTACCGGATTCGAGTTCCCAAACATATAGTTATTCAAAATACATCTATTTATGCTCATTTAGCCGTTATGTTCAATCGGTTAAATAATATCAAGTAAATCTCATGAAAATAATTGCCGTCGGTTGGAATTATAGAGGACACAATGCAGAGATGAACCAAAAAGAAACTCCTCAAAATCCCATCATTTTTTTTAAACCCGAAACGGCTTTACTAAAAGACGGGAAGCCATTTTTTTACCTCAATTCTCCGACCGTATCGAATACGAAACCGAATTGGTTTTCCACATTTCCCGATTAGGGAAAAACATAGCCAGTAAATTTGCACATCGATACTACGACTCTGTAACGGTAGGTATCGACTTCACGGCCAGAGACAAGCAAGCCGAAGCAAGAGCGAACGGAAATCCGTGGGACATTGCAAAAGGATTCGACAACTCGGCTCCCATCGGAAAATTCATTCCATTACCCGAACAAACACCCAAAGCCGACAATATAAATTTCTCTTTGTTTATAAACGGAGTAAAAGTACAACAAGGCAATAGTCAAGATATGATTTTCCACATCGATGAACTCATCGCTTATATCAGCCAATTCTATACCTTGAAAATAGGAGACCTCATCTTTACCGGGACACCGGCAGGAGTAGGACCCGTAAAAATAGGAGACCATCTCGAAGGATATTTGGAAGAAACAAAAGTTCTTGATTTTTTTGTTAAATAGCCATTAGTTTATACCAATGCCTCATACGATTAAGCGAACACAAAAACAAAGAATATTATCCATTATAGCTTGTTTTTATATTTTACTCCAACCTACATACGGAAGAGATCGACAAGACTATGCGGAAAACTCCATATTAGCAGAAGGCAATTGGGTAAAGATATCGACAACCGATGCAGGAATTTACCAAATAACAGAAGACTCTTTGAGGGCTTGGGGTTTTACAAACCCCTCGAAAATAAAACTGTTCGGATATGGAGGAACCGTCATCGATGAACTGTTTGCAAACAGCGATAACTACATAGACGACCTACCGCAAATTCCGCTTTGGCGACATAACAACAAACTATATTTTTATTCGCAAGGCACTACCAAATGGTCTTTCGATTCTGCCAGTCAAGAATTTGTACATCGGCTTCACCCCTATTCTACATATGCCTGCTATTTCCTGACAGATAGGAATATCGAATCTACCGACTTTCCTACCATATCATCTTCCTTACCGACCGAAATCGATACCCCGATTACCGTATTCGACGACTATGTCCTACACGAAAAAGAATTAATATCGGTAGGCAAAACGGGACAAAATTTCTTCGGTGAAGATTTTCTATCGAATTCGAATCAAGACTTTACGTTTCATCTATCGGGGGCACAACCCTCTCCGATAAAAATAAGAGTATCTTTCGGAGCAAAAATCAGTGGAAGCGAAGGGTATATACACATTTCTTACAATGGGACCGAATTACCGACCAATACCTCGAACAAAATCACAAAATATTACGATAGCCATGAATTTCTGCGGGTAGCTTCCCCACTTAAAACAGTGAACCGAGCCGAGGAAGAATCAACGATAGGCCTTCGCTACGCCAGTACAGGAACAACCCTATCGGCATATCTCGATTACATCAGACTCAATTATAAACGTAAGTTACAATTATACAACGGGCAAGTCTGCTTTCGTTTTATCAACCGGCAAACCGACAATTATTACCAAATAGAAAACAGTACAGCCACAACATTGGTTTGGGACGTCACTACGCCCCATAGACCGAAAAACATTACAACCTCATTCGATAACAACACAACCTCATTTACACCAGAAGATGCTCAACTCAGAGAGTTCATTGCGTTCGACCCGGAACAAAATTTTCCTTCTCCGTCCTTCGTACGGCAAATCGAAAACCAAAACTTACACGCATTGAATATCCCCGAACTAACGATCATCACCCCAGCAGCATTACAGACAGAAGCCGAACGCGTAGCTCAGCTGCACAGAGAAGAAGGACTAACCGTCGCAGTTATTGAACAAGAAAAAATTTTCAACGAATTTTCATCGGGAACACCCGATGCCTCGGCCTATCGAAGATTAATGAAAATGTTTTACGACAGAGCCGATGGTAATGAAAACGTTCGTCCGCGTTATCTGCTTCTTTTCGGAGACGGTTCTTACAACAACCGCAAATCTATGGAAAAGTTACATTCACCCGAATGCAACATGTTACTTACCTACCAATCGAAAACAAGTATCGACGAACGAGAATCATTCGTTATAGAAGATTATTTCGGTTTCTTGGAAGACAATTCGGGCGAAGAAATAAAGGTCGATAAAATATGTTTAGGAATCGGTCGTTTTCCCATCTCCTCGATTAAAAACGCACGATTGGTAGTAGATAAACTATATCGATATGTACACGACAAAGACTTTTCCTCATGGAAAAACAATATCTGCATAGCTGCCGACGATGGAGACGGAGCGATACACGCCGAACAAGCCGATAAAGGAAGTGACACCCTTTTACTCAAAAATACTTCTCAACCGAGATTGGGATTCAGAGTGAATAAAATATACATCGACTCCTATTATATGGATCCCCAAACAATAAAATACCCCGAAGCCAATCGGGAGTTGATGAAACAATTCAATGAAGGTATGCTCGTCTTCAATTATATAGGGCACAACGACCCCGAAGTAGGATTTACCGGAGAAGGATTATTTTCCCGATATGAAATGGACCATCTTACCAATACGCGGTTACCCCTATTTATCACCATCACATGCGACTACTGCCAATTCGATGCCGAAGACGTTTCAGCCGGAGAGAACGTATTCCTCAACCCCTCTGCCGGAGCCATAGCCTTAATAACGACTACCCGTGTGGTTTATACCGATGGAAACGATAAGATCAATCAACGATTAATGAAGCGACTCTTAGAACGGGATTCCAATGGTTCTCCTTTACGAATCGGAGATGTTTTAAAACTGGCTAAACAAGATTTCAACACCGAAATCGACAAGAACAAACTCAACTACGTTCTTATCGGAGATCCGGCTTTAAAACTTGCTTACCCCGAACATTCCATACAAGTTACCCGCATAAACGGAAATAGCGGCGAAAAAAATATCGAAATGATTCCGGGCAAAAATTATACGGTGGAGGGTGAAATACGATCTCACCAAAACGAGCTACTTTCCGATTTCAACGGTTATATATACTATAACCTATATGACAAAGAAAAACAGTTCACCACATTGGCACATCAAGACAAAAAAACATGGACTTATACGCATCGCCCCGATTTATTGACTACCGGTAAAGGCACGATACAAAACGGGACATTCCGAATCACCGTCACACTCCCGATTGACAATTCACATTCCGGAAAATCCGGGCTGCTAAATTTGTACGCCTATGACGAATCGGGCAGAGAAGCCAACGGATATACCGATAAATTAATCGTCAGCACGGCTGTCGAACCGATAACAGAAGATATACAAGGCCCCGACATCGAGTTCGCCGGAATTAACGACGATTCCTTCACCGAAGGAATATTAGTAAACAATCCGGCCACGTTCGTTTGTAAATTCTCGGACCCTTCCGGTATATGGAGCGGAAACAGCTTAGGCAAACAAATGACCTTATCGCTCGATGGCGCATGTATCGAAGAAAACGTCGCTCGCTATTACAAGCCTATCGCAGAAAGCGAGATTCCCGAAGGAGAATTCATATACCCCCTCCCTCGACTGAGTAACGGATTGCATACACTTACATTCAAAGTATTCGACACCTTAGGAAATTCATCGGAAGTAACCATAGCTTTCGAAGTCAAAGAGAACAGCGAAACATATACCATCTCCCTTGAAGAAGAACCGGCGACCGAAAGAGCGACAATCTCGTGTCAAGACCAAAACGGGAACGACGTCACAGAATCGAAACATACCCGAATCTCTGTTACTAACACCTTAGGTGAAGAAATCTGGTCGTATGAAACGACCGAGAATAACCCGTTCCCCTTGACTTGGAATCTCCAAGACAACAACGGAAAGAGAGTATCGGCCGGTCAATACTATTGCAAGGGGTATTTCGAAACATCTGCCGGGACAATCGTTACACCCGCTAAAAAAATCGTGGTTATCACGCAATAATCCCCACGATTCTCTGTTTATTATATACATGTAATTCGTAACGTCAGCAAAGATGAAAAGACTGTCTTTTTATATTATAACAATTATTCTTGTATCACTATTCTTGCCGGTATATGCCTTTGCAGCCAACGGAAATTCGACCAAGAATGAATTCAACCCCATCAATACAGGAGTCACTTCGCTAAGCATAACCCCCGATTCTCGTGGAGCATCGATGGGTGACTTAGGTGTCGCCACCGACCCCGATGCAAACTCTCAATTCTGGAACCCTTCCAAATATGCTTTCGCTTACAGCCAAGCAGGTGTATCTCTATCGTACACACCGTGGTTACGCAAACTGGTAAACGACATCTATTTGGCCTATTTAGCGGGGTATTGGAAATTGGGGAGCAGCGATTTACAGGCATTAAGTGCCTCTTTACGCTATTTTTCATTGGGAGAAATCGTACTCACCGATAATCAAGGAAATGCACAAAATAGCATAACCCCTTATGAAATGGCTTTCGATGTAGGATATTCCCGCAAATTGTCCGATAAATTTTCTATGGGTGTCGTATTCCGTTACATTTATTCCGACTTAGGGTTTCATTACGACGAATCGAGTGTTTCCGATGCATCGGGTGCATCGGCCTTCGCTGCCGATATATCGGGATACTACACGACTTATCCCATCATAGGTCGTAACGAATGCCAATGGTCTTTGGGTTTCAATATCTCCAACATCGGAACCAAAGTATCTTATGACGGAGGTAATGAAAACGCATTCCTACCTACTAATTTGAAAATAGGTACATCGTTTCTTTTTCCATTAGCCGAATATAACACACTATCGTTGAACCTCGATCTCAACAAATTATTAGTTCCTTCTACCCCCCAAGTTTCCAATTACGAAACAGAAGAAGAGTATGAAGAAGCCAAAGAGAAATGGCAAAATACCTCACCTATATCCGGTATATTCAAATCGTTTACCGATGCTCCGGGAGGATTCAAAGAGGAGCTTCGAGAAATAAACTTTTCGATAGGAGCCGAATATTCTTACAATCAACAATTCTTCCTGAGAGCCGGATACTTCAACGAAAACAAATACAAAGGAAACCGCAAATATTTTTCTTTCGGAGCCGGATTTTCCTTGAACGTATTGAAAATAGATGCGGCATATATGGTGGCAACAGCACAAACAAGTCCTTTGGATCAAACACTTCGTTTCACCCTCTCGTTCGATATGGACGGGCTTAAAGACCTTCTGGGAAGACGATGAAAACACGTATAGGTTTCGGGTTCGATGTCCACAAATTGGTCGAAGGACGGGAATTATGGTTAGGAGGAATACGTATCGAGCACACCCTCGGACTCTTGGGACACTCCGATGCCGATGTTCTTATTCATGCTTTATGCGATGCCCTGCTCGGAGCGGCGAACATGCGCGACATAGGATTTCACTTCCCCGATACGGCCAACGAATATAAAAACATAGACAGCAAGATTTTACTAAAAAAGACCGTGGAGCTCATTCGAGAAAAAGGATTTTCGATAGGAAATGCCGACATAACGGTCTGCGCCGAACACCCTAAACTCAACCCTCATATTCCTCTCATGCAAAAAACACTTTCAGAATGTATGGGCATCGATCTGGAAGATATATCCATTAAAGCCACTACTACCGAAAAATTAGGCTTTACAGGAAGAGAGGAAGGAATTTCTGCTTATGCCGTAGTACTTTTGGAAAAATAACGAAGAGAAAGCCGTAAAATCAACAGCTTTCTCTTCTCTTTTCTGCGATTTCTTTAACCAAACAATTCTCAGAAAAAAAGGGCTATGACCCAATAAGTAGCCCACAAGTTCAATTCATGGTCTTTTCGCAGAAAATAAACAGGAAAATCCCCTCTTTCGTAATCTCGTCTAAACAAAAATAAACCCACAAAACTTTAAAATAAAAAAGCGTGAGCCTGATGGTTTATCCTATTCGAGGTTCAGCAAAACCTTTGGTGGATAAACAACCAGCCCACGCTTGTCCATATAACAAGCGTAGGCGTTTAGTTGTCTATTACCCCACCATAAAAAGAATTTTGCTGATTCCGAATAGAGGTAATATTCTAAACGCTTATATTCCCAATATTTTTTCAAAGATACTCTTTTTCCCATGAGACGTCCAAAAACTCCCCGTTTTTTAACATTCTCAACATATACGTTTTTATGAACAGATTGTATCTGGCTTCGTAAAAGTTCGCTATTTTTGCAATAGATGCGAAACAGGATACAACTCGACATAAAAATGAGCGAATACATTTTATTCGGTTTTCACCTTTCCGTATTTTTGCAGCAACATGAAACGCTATGGATTCTGACAAACGAGTATTGATAGGCATGAGCGGTGGTATCGACAGCTCTGCCGCATGCATGATATTACAAGAACAAGGGTACGAAGTGATCGGTCTCACCATGCGCATGTGGGATTTACCCCGACATTTCCCGAACGAAGGACAATCGATTCCTCAATTCGCCATAGAGGCCAAAGAACTGGCAGAGAAGATAGGAATAGAACACCACATTCTCGATGTGAGAGACGATTTCAAGAGAACGGTCATAAAAAGTTTTACCGACGAATATTTAAAAGGGAATACTCCCAACCCATGTGTTCTTTGCAATAAACAATTCAAATGGCATTACCTCTTGCAGGAAGCAAACCAATTGAATTGCCAATGGGTCGCCACCGGACATTATGCTCGGATTTCACGGAAAAATAATCGCTTCATACTAAACAGAGGCGCCGATCCTAAAAAAGATCAATCTTACTTTCTGTGGAGACTCGGACAGCAGGAACTTGCCAGAACCATTTTCCCGTTAGGCGACATCACCAAAGAGGAAATAAAACAATACGTCGAGAAAAAAGGATTCCACGAAAAAGTCGAAAAAAAAGAGAGCATGGAAGTTTGCTTCATACCGGGAGACTATCGGGACTTTTTACGTGAACAACTTCCTAATTTAGACAGGGAAGTGGCAGGAGGATATTTTATCGATGCCGCCGGACGGAAGCTCGGACAGCACAAAGGATTCCCATTCTATACCATAGGGCAGCGTAAAGGATTGGAGATAGCTTTGGGGAAGCCCATGTTCGTCACCCGCATAAATCCGATAAAAAACACGATACGGTTGGGAGAACGGTCGGAACTGCTCACCCGGAATATGGTTATTACCGACGTTATCGAAACCATACCCGGCATTCTGAATACATCGGAACCGGTCGACGTTCAAATTCGTTACCGCAGTGCGGCTATACCGGCGACCCTTCGCAAAGGAGAAACTCCTAACGAATGGATAGTCTGTTTTCAATCCGATGCTTCGGCGGTAACTCCGGGGCAATCGGCAGTCATTTACCAGAACGACTGTATTATCGGCGGTGGAATCATTGCCGATCAACGGTTATTAAAAAAGTATGCTCTATGATACGCCCGATACTGCTATTATCCTTTTTCATCGCTTTCACAGCCAATAATATAGCACAAGAGCAACAATACCGGATATGGTTCAACGACAAGCCCGAATCGGTTCACTCGGTCGATGAACCCGAGAAATTCTTATCGGAACAGACTATCGCCCATCGGGAAAAACAGAATATTCCCATAGACTCCACCGATTTACCCATAGCCCCCGTCCGATTAAAAAAACTTTCGGAACTCGGAGCCCGTATATTGACCACATCAAAATGGCTGAACACCGCCACCATAGCATTGACCGATGCAACCGACTTATCGGCAATCGCCTCTTTGTCGTTCGTCAAAAAGCACGAAAGTTTAGGAATAGCCGTACAACCGGTCTCTAACCTCAAAAAAAGGCAGAAACAAATCGAATCGGAATCCGAGAATCCCTACGGAGATGCCGCCCTGCAAATAGAGGTACACAATGGGGACGAATTACATCGAGCTGGATTCACCGGAAAAGGAATGACAATCGCCGTCATCGATGGTGGATTCTTCAACGCAGACCGCAATCCCAAGTTCGACCAAAATAAAATTATCGGGAACCAGGACTTCATAGACAAGAAAATGGATTTCACGCACGGAGATACACACGGCTCGTCCGTCCTATCGACCATGTTGGTCAAAGACAGTTCCGTCTTTATCGGTACAGCCCCCGATGCCGCATACTGGCTCTTGCGTTCGGAAGATACCGATACGGAATATCCGGCAGAAGAAGATTATTGGGTGGCGGCTCTCGAATATGCCGACAGCATAGGAGCCGATGTGATAACCTCTTCTCTCGGTTACTCCGAATTCGACGATTCTCGGTTCAACCACACATGGGATCAACTTGACGGCAAATCGGCATTTATTTCCCAAGCAGCCGCTATGGGAGTACAAAAAGGGTTACTCATCGTGGTAAGTGCAGGGAACGAAGGAGGTAACAACTGGGGAAAGATAACTTTTCCGGGCGATGTCGATGGCATTCTCACGGTAGGAGCAGTTTCACCCAACCTGAAACCTGCATATTTTTCCGGCAGGGGATTTACGGCCGACGGCCGCATCAAGCCCGATATTATGGGAATCGGGGCTACCGCCGCAACAATAACTCCCGAAGGAAACACGGCATGGAAAGACGGGACCTCGTTTTCCGCGCCGATAATAGCAGGACTTACAGCCTGTCTGCGACAAGCTCTTCCCGACCTTTCTGCACAGGAAATCGTCGGGCTTATCAAAAATAACAGTTCGCAATCTTTAACACCCGATTCCGTCATGGGATACGGCATACCCGATTTCTATGCAGCCTATCGTCAGGGAACGGGAATCGCCCCCTCCCTAAAAGAAGATATTCCTCTACAAATCATTGACAGGGAAGGAATCCCCGTCATAAAAATAAAAAGGCTACCGATCGGCGAGACCTCGATTACCCTCCACATATACACTTTGGAAGGCGTTATTATACAAGAGTATAATGTTTCGGAAAATTCCGAAACGCCCTTGTACACATTGAAAAAAGGGATATATATACTGGCAGCCCGCTGTCAATCAAATTATTGGACTCAAAAAATACAACGGTTATGACCTCCGGGAGAAAAGAATTTTCACTACTCGAACTAAATACTTGCGTGCGCAATACTCTACAAGAGTCTTTGCCGGAACGATATTGGGTACGCGCCGAAATCAGCGAGGCGAGAATACACCCTTCCGGTCACTGTTATTTGGAACTGATCGAGAAAGAAGAACAATCCGGGAAAACCGTAGCCAAAGCCAGAGCCACCATTTGGGCGACGACATTCCGATTATTGCAACCGTGGTTCGAGCAGTCGACCGGACAGCTGTTCACATCGGGTATCAAAATTCTCATACAAGTCAGTATCTCCTTTCACGAGCTATACGGTTATAACCTGACCGTGCACGATATCGATCCCGCTTATACGTTGGGAGATGCGGCCCGTCGTCGAGCCGCCATACTGCAACAACTCCGGGAAGAAGGAGTAGCCGACATGAACAAAGAGCTCACGTGGCCGATACTGCCGCAACGCATAGCGGTCATATCTTCTCCGTCGGCCGCCGGCTATGGCGACTTTATGAATCAAATACAAAACAATTCTTACGGGTACAAAATATACACTGTTCTCTTCCCGGCGGCCATGCAAGGCGACCAAACAGAACAATCTATCATTCATGCCCTCGACCGAATCAACCGGTACGAAAAGTTGTTCGATGGTGTCGTCATCATTCGGGGAGGCGGAGCGACGTCCGACTTGAATAGTTTCGACAGTTATCCTCTGGCTGTCAATGTAGCCCAATTCCCACTACCTGTCATTACCGGTATCGGGCACGAACGAGACGACACCGTCATCGACATGGTAGCCAACACACGGGTAAAAACCCCTACGGCGGCAGCCGAATGGATTATCGCTCGTATGCACGAAGCCGACACATATGCCGTCAATCTGTCTCACACGATCAGCTCAGAAGTCCGTAGTCGAATCGACCGGGAAAAGCAGACGATACAACGCGCAACCTCCGCACTTCCACTGCTCATCGAACGGCTGATACTCGGAGAAAAACATAAAACCGGGTTGTTAACCCAACAAATCAAACTCGCTTTACGAGCCGTTATCGATGCGGAAAAGAACAAGCTCGACCATACGGAAAAGACTGTCCGGCTATTGTCTCCCCAGTCACTACTCGAACGAGGATACAGCCTGACCCTCCACGGCAACCGGGTCGTTAAAAGTGTCGCAGAGCTATCTCCCGGAGACACGATAGAGACTATCTTTGCCGATGGCAAAACGACAAGCCGGATAGAAAAAACAGAACCTTCGAAAACAAAATAAAATATATATGGCTAAAAAAACGACTCTCTCCTACTCCGATGCGATAGCCGAGTTGGAAACGATTGTAAACAAATTACAAAACAACGAATACGAAATAGACGAGCTGCAAAAATGCACGACACGTTCGCTCGAATTATTGAAATTCTGCAAATCCAAATTATTCGAGACCGACGAAGCTCTCCAAAAAATATTGGCCGAGTTGAACGATTAAACAGAATATATAAATAGCTCTTAACACCCACAATATAATATATGCCGGTTTATATATCCAAAAACAAAAAAAATGTTTAATTTTGCCGAGTTTTCAACTATATGAATATGTCCGAAAGAAAAGTCCGAGTGCGTTTCGCACCAAGCCCCACGGGAGCATTACATATTGGCGGGGTTCGTACCGCTCTCTATAACTATTTGTTTGCCAAGCAAAATCACGGAGATATGATCTTCCGTATCGAAGACACCGACTCTCAACGCTTCGTGCCGGGAGCCGAAGCATACATTATCGAAGCCCTCGAATGGTTGGGAATCAAGTTCGACGAAGGGGTCAGCTACGGCGGAAATTACGGACCTTACCGACAATCGGAACGAAAAGACATTTATCGTAAATATGTAAATCAACTGCTCGATGCGGGAAAAGCCTACATCGCATTCGATACTCCCGCCGAATTGGAAGCCAAGCGAAACGAAATCGCCAACTTCCAATACGACGCCTCCACTCGCATGCAAATGCGAAACTCGCTGACAATGGACAAAGAGGAAGTAGATTCCCTCATCGCACAAGGACAACAATATGTCGTAAGATTCAAAATAGAGCCGGGCGAAGACATCGTAGTCGACGACCTTATCAGAGGAGAAGTGACCATCAACTCGTCCATTCTCGACGACAAA
>OKST01001324.1_pt1 | contig 12012 bp, 10 predicted proteins | sample 1606341 | NCBI WGS metagenome assembly OKST01 (sample SAMEA3879563, study PRJEB24766) | human gut metagenome | biome: human-associated habitat; feature: feces | place: USA | collected 1985/1987 | reverse complement strand
TTGCGCCTTATGAAACCGACAAGCCTATTTATTATGAATTTACGGCGTGCCCGGCAGCGGAGTTTGCTATCCGCCACGGTCTTACGGATATTATGCCCGCCCTGTGTAATGTGGACTTTGCGTCTATGGAGCTGCTCCATGCAAGGCTTATACGGACGAACACCTGCGTGAACGGCTGCCGGTGCGACTATACCATCTGCGGCGACCAGGACCCGTATGTAAAAGAACACTCCGAATATCGGGATGAGGCGGGCTTCAGAAGAAACAAATAAAAACGCAATGCAAAGGCGGTGAGACAAATGGAAACTTTTCTTGGAATCATGATCCCTTTCTTGGGTACAACGCTGGGCGCGGCCTGCGTGTTCTTTATGAAAAAATCCCTTGGCGATCTGGTGCAGCGCTCCCTTGCCGGCTTTGCCGCCGGTGTGATGGTGGCAGCGTCCATCTGGAGCTTGCTGATCCCCGCCATTGAGCAGTCGGAGGATATGGGGAAGCTGTCCTTTCTCCCCGCCTTTATCGGCTTCTGGGTCGGCGTGCTGTTTTTGCTTCTACTTGACCATCTGATTCCTCATCTTCATGTGGGAAGCAATCAGGCGGAGGGACCGAAAAGCAGGCTGGGCCGCACCACCATGATGGTGCTGGCGGTGACTCTACATAACATCCCGGAGGGAATGGCGGTGGGCGTGATGTACGCGGGCTTCCTCGCGGGGAACGCGCAGATCACGGCGGCAAGCGCGCTTGTCCTGTCCCTTGGCATCGCCATTCAGAATTTCCCTGAGGGCGCGATCATCTCCATGCCGCTCCGGGCGGAGGGCGAGAGCAAGGGCAGGGCGTTTTTCGGCGGCGTGCTCTCCGGCGTGGTGGAGCCCATCGGCGCGGTGCTGACGCTTCTTGCGGCGCAGATGGTGATCCCGGCGCTGCCGTATTTTCTGAGCTTTGCGGCAGGCGCCATGCTCTATGTGGTGGTGGAGGAGCTGATTCCCGAAATGTCACAGGGGCGGCACTCGAATCTTGGAACGGTGTTCTTTGCGGTAGGCTTCAGCGTGATGATGGTGCTGGATGTGGCGCTGGGATAGCCAAGGCCGGTGTCTGACCAAGGCGGATTCAAGGCAGACTACTCATAAAATAGTCTGCCGTTTCTTCTGCCAATTAGTTAGAATGCACTAACTAAAAGCGAGACGGCAGAAACCTGGAGGTTGAACAAAGAAAAGGAGGGGAAGCCCCGATAAACGGCTTCGGCGCTTGCCGGGCGGGGATTGGCGCGACATCTATCGCTTTGTGGCGTGGATGATTACGGGCTCCCTGTGCAGCATAGGCTTTACGGCGTGCCGGCACGGGACATATATGGACACAAACAGGGAAAAGACGCGGATGAAGGAGAAAAAGCACGATGAAGGAGAAAAGCATATGGTAACATTGACCGAAACAACAGAGATCGCCGCCCCTTTTGAAAAGCTGGAGTGGTGGGTGGACCATTTTGAGGAGGAGTTCGTCAAGTGGAGTCCGCTGCATTTGGAATGCGAACTGCTCAGCGGCGGCATTCAAGCCGGAGATAAAGTGCGCTTTCATGAAATCGTCATGGGCATGGATTATGACGTCACCGGCACGATCATTCGGGCGGAAAGGGACAGGGATCATTTTTCCTTTGCCTTCGAGAGCGATAAAAAAACTGCCGTCATCTCATTTGAGGGAGAGCGGACCGATACGGGCTGCCGCTTTCGCCATACGGAGAGCTTTGGCGTGCAGGCGCCGGTCATAGGGCCGGTGGTGAATTTTCTGATTTTCAAGATTCTTTACAGGAAAAAAGCGAATTGGCAGCTCATTCGGGACGATATGATCCTGGATAATCAGTACCTGACCGATATTCTGGAAAAGGGCAGATATCCGGCGCGCATCCCGCCGGAGCAGATCAGAAACATTTCCCCAAGGGAATTGATGGAGGGGGTCACTGGTCGCTAAAGCGGTGATCGGAAGTGTATGAAAAAGAAGATTTGGGGTATCCATGCGCCGTTCTATGATCGGGCGATACGCGGAATGAGCTGAATGGAACACACGCGAACCCCCTTGACAGATTCCTTCAGTGCGGCTATAATATACCAGTGGTATGTACTGCTGGTATATCAGGAGGCGCAGGAGATGGAACGAACGGAAACCCAAAGAAAGATTCTCGAAGTTGGGAAAAAAGAATTCCTGGAAAAAGGATTTAAGGACGCATCTCTGAATAAAATCGTCGCGGAGGCAGGCTTCACGAAAGGCGCCTTCTACGGCTATTACCCGGATAAGGCCGCGCTTTTTGAAGATCTTGTGGACGAGACAGCAAAGGGACTGCTGGAGCAGTTCAAAGCCGCACAGTCCGCCCATTTCGACCTTGTCTCCGAGGAAAAGACGAAGGACAGCCTGAAGCTGTCCACTGAGTATTTGCGCGTCTTTGTGGAATATATGTACGCCCATTTTGATGCCTTCAAGCTGATCCTCTGCCGGGCGGAAGGTACGCGCTATGCAAATTTTTTGGAGGAGCTTGTGGAACTGGAGGTAGAGTGCTCAGAGGAATACTACGCACTTCTCCGCAAAAGAGGAAAGCTCTCCGGAAAAATGACAAAGCAGCTTCATCACATGATTACCAGCGCCTATTTTACGGCGGTATGTGAGACAATTGTCCATGATATGCCCAAAGAAGAGGCTATGCGGTATATTGAGGAGCTTGCAAAGTTTTTCAACTCTGGCTGGAAAGGCTTGCTCCGGCTGGAATAATGCACAATCACACAAGAACTTTAATTTTTTACACGCGAGTTAGCATACTCTAACTGAACAATATAAAACTGGAGGTCTTTTATTATGCGTAAAACAGATTCGAAGAAGCTGGAAACAAGGGACTTTATATCGGTGGGCATCTTTTCGCTCATCTATGCTGTGGTGGCGTTTGTGATTGGCGGTGTTGCGCAGATGACGCCGGTCACTTTCCCATTTATGCCAATGATCGTGGCGCTCTTTACGGGGACAGTTTTCATGCTCTATGTGGCAAAAATACCGAAGAAGGGAGCTCTCTCCATTCTCGGTGTAATCGCGGCGATTTTGCTGTTTGTTACGGGAATGTTCTGGATGATGTCCGTATTCTTCCTGCTTTTCGGAGTGATCGCGGATTTTATCTGCGCTTCCGCTGATTTCAGATCCTTTAAGAAAAACCTGGTGGCCTACTGCGTCATGGCGCTTGCGCCGATGGGGGCATATATTCCAATGGTTGTCATGCCCGCACAGTTTGATGCTTTTATGAAGAATAAAGGTGACTTCGCCTCCTTTGAAGGAGTGATTCATTCGATCGGGGCTACCTGGTGGGCGATCCCCGCAATGATTATCGGGACGATCGTCTGCGCGATCATCGGCGGACTGATTGGAAAGAAGCTTATGAAAAAACACTTTGAAAAAGCAGGGGTCGTATAAATGAGACTCGATCCACGGACGAAGCTTCTGATCCTCGCGGTCACAAGCGTTTCCGTTTTTATGAATAAAAGCATCGCGGTGGAGTGTGTGCTTGCGGGGATTCCGCTTGTACTTCTGAGCACTTCCGGCAATCTGAAAAGGGCGCTGAAATACGCAGCTTTTTTTCTCACGCTTCTGCTGATCCAGCTTTTTATCGTACCGAGGCTGCCTGTGACTTTCGGCGGAATCGTCTATATGTTTGCAGTGTATATCCGCAAGCTTCTTCCCTGTTTTATGCTGGGCAGCTTTCTGCTTGCAACGACCGGCGTAAGTAAGTTTCTTGCGGCTATCACAAAGCTCCGGTTGTCGAAAGGACTCACGATCGCTCTTGCCGTTACGCTCCGTTATTTCCCGACCATGAGAGAAGAGTGGGCCTCCATACGGGATGCCATGGCGCTGCGAGGGATATCAGCGTCCGCGGCCGGGCTGATTAGCCATCCTATACAGACGATGGAGTATGTCTATGTTCCCCTGCTTGTTTCTGCTTCCAGAATTTCGGACGAGATTACGCAGGCAGCGATTACAAGAGGCATTGAGCACACAGGTGAAAGAAGCTGTATAGAGGAAATCGCGTTTTCGTTTGCTGATTTGCTGGTAGTAATTGCTTACGCGGCGGTCGTTGCCGGCATGGTATACGCGGGCATGAAAGGGGTGTTTTGATTATGATATCGTTCCAAAATGTCTCCTTTACATACGCTGAAAGCAGGAACGGTGGAGTCCTTGATTTGAACCTTATTATCAGGCCCGGCGAATGCGTGCTGCTTTGCGGGCCGTCCGGGTGTGGAAAAACAACGGTTACACGGCTCGCAAACGGACTGATTCCCCATTTCTTCCGTGGCGATCTATCTGGGCAGGTGAGCGTAAACGGTATGGATACACGGGAGACAGAGATTGCTGCGTTATCGGATGCGGTAGGGACGGTTTTTCAGAATCCTCGAACGCAGTTTTTCAATACGGATACAGACAGCGAGATCGTGTTTGGGCTTGAAAATCGAGGCATTCCGCGAGAGGCTCTGCGCTCCCGATTAGATGAACTTACGGAGGAACTGCATCTTAGTGAGCTCCGGGGCCGAAATATCTTTGAACTGTCCGGCGGAGAGAAGCAGAAGATCGCGTTTTCCAGCGTATATGCTTCGGCTCCCGATGTCCTTGTGTTTGACGAGCCATCATCCAATCTCGACATGAAGGCCATCGGAGAATTGGCTGATTTGATCCAACGGGCGAAAATATCAGGAAAGACCATTCTGATCGCAGAGCACCGCATCTGGTATCTGATGGACATTGTGGATCGTGTCGTTTATATGCAGGAGGGTCGGATTGCGTCGGACATGGAGGCTGCAGCGTTCAAGGCGCTGCCTGAAGCGGATATTCGCAGAATGGGACTGCGTGTCAGAGATCTGTCGGTGTCTGCACCGGATGGCGTGAAAACAATCGCTGCCGATGGATTGCTTTCCGTTCAGAAAATCAGCGTCCGTCTCGGCGGCCGGAATGTATTGAATAATCTCTCTTTTCAGGCAGGCCGCGGAGAAATCATCGCCATTGCGGGCGTCAACGGCGCCGGAAAATCGACCCTCGCCAGAATGCTCTGCGGATTGCAAAAGAACAGCGCCGGCACTGTTTTGTGGGCTGGAAAACCGATGAGCCGGCGGTTGAGACGGGAAAAGGCATACATGGTCATGCAGGATGTGGGACACCAGCTCTTTACCGACAGCGTGGCGGCGGAATGCGCGCTTGGCACAAAAGCTCCGAACAAAGACGAGGTTGACTGCGCATTAGAAAAGGTGGATCTGCTGGCGTATAAGGAACGGCATCCCTTGTCTCTTTCCGGCGGGCAGATGCAGCGCCTTGCGGTTGTGGTGAGCGACATCTGCGGAAAGGAACTGCTGGTGTTCGATGAACCTACCAGCGGACTGGATCTGAAAAGCATGGAAGAGGTCGGCACCTTGACACGAAGCCTTGCGACGCAAGGCAAGGTGCTTTTGATCATCACACATGATATTGAGTTTATGATGCGGATTTGTACAAGAATACTGTTCATCCGGGACGGAGAAATCGTGAAGGATCTTTCCGGTGGGCAGAAAGAAAAGATTTTAAAACTTTTGCGAGGTGAGGAATGATGGCGGAAAAAGAAAACTCGGCGATGACGATTCTGATGGATTTTGCGAAGCCGTGCAAAGGGAAACTGATCGGCTCCGTTGTACTTGCGGTTTTGGGGGCGCTTTGCGGCATGATCCCCTACATTGCGGTGTCCCGCGGGATCATTATGATCTGCCACGGAGACTATTCTTTCAGCAAGTTGGCGTTTCTGGCATTGATTGCTCTTGCGGGCTATCTCGGGCAGGTGTGGTTCGGAACTTTTTCTACAATGAAAAGCCATGAATCTGCCTTTATCATTCTGCGGAATATCCGCATGGCGATAACAGAGAAGCTCTCCCGTGTCCCCATGGGAACGATCCTTGATACGCCGTCCGGGAAATTCAAAACGATCATCGTGGACACCGTGGAAAAGTTGGAGCTTCCGCTGGCGCATATGGTACCGGAGCTCACTGCCAACATCCTAATCCCAATTCTAATGCTCGTTTACCTCTTTAGCCTTGATTGGAGACTCGCGCTGATCTCTCTTGTGACGATTCCGGTGGGTGCCTTCTGCTATATGGGAATGATGAAGGATTACGAGAAGAGATATGCCAGAGTACTTGCCGCCGGGAAAAACATGGATGCCGCAACGGTGGAATACATCGGCGGCATCGAAGTGGTGAAGACGTTCAATCAGGGTGAACGCTCATATAAAAAATACGCCGACGCCGTGGCGGAAAACGAGGCAGCCAAAGCGACCTGGTTCAAGCAGACCAACGGCTACTATGTGATGGGGCTTTCCATCCTGACGGCAACGCTTGTGGGCGTGCTGCCCTTGGGAAGCTGGTTATTTATAAACGGAAGAGTCGAAGCAGGTACGCTGATTACCTGTATCATTCTCGCCCTTGGGCTCGTAAAACCACTGATTCAGGCATTGCAGTACACCGACAGCCTGGCCATGGTGGATTCCACCGTAAAAGAGGTAGGGAATCTTCTGGATGAGCCGGAGCTTGTGCGGCCGACCGAGAGAGCTGTTCTTGCGGACGCCGACGTATCCTTTGATCATGTTGTTTTCCGATACAAAGAGACGGAGGTTTTGCATGGAATTTCCTTTGCCTGCGCAAAAAACGGTATGACGGCCATTGTGGGTCCCTCCGGCTCCGGTAAATCTACCATTGCGCGGCTCATCGCCTCCTTCTGGGAGGCGGAGAGCGGCGGCGTCCGTATTGGCGGCGTGGATGTGCGGAACATCCCTCTCCCTCAGATAATGGAGCTTGTCTCATATGTATCACAGGATAACTTCCTGTTCCACCTGTCTATCCGGGAAAACATTCGCATCGGAAAACCGGAGGCCACAGACGCAGAGATCGAAGCAGCGGCAAAAAAAGCGAGCTGTCACGATTTCATCGCCGCTCTGCCGGAGGGTTATGATACGCTGGCGGGCGATGCGGGAAGCCACCTCTCCGGCGGAGAACGGCAACGTATCGCCATTGCAAGGGCAATCCTAAAGAACAGTCCGATCGTGGTGCTGGATGAAGCCACGGCATTTACCGATCCTGAAAATGAGGCCGTTATTCAAGCATCCATCGCAGGGCTTGTAGCAGGAAAAACTTTGATTGTCATTGCGCACCGGCTGTCTACCATTACAAAGGCAGATAAGATCCTTGTCGTGGATAAAGGAAATGTCGCCGCGGAAGGAACTCATGAGGAGCTTCTTGAAACAAGCAATCTATACAAGGAATTATGGAAAGCCCATATGCAGGGCAAGGATACCGCAGAGGAGGTGGCGTGATGATAAGGTTGTTTCAAAGACTCTTGTTGTTCTCGGGCTTACAGAAAAAGCGTCTTATCCGCTCTTTCCTTGCATACCTTGTCAGCTCGTTCTTTGAGATGATCCCAATCATGGCCATTCTAACGGTGCTCACAGGAATCCTGAAGCAGCTTTCCGGTGATGTTATGCCTGAAAGCACGATCTGGATTTCGCTTGGCATCATGATTGTTTCCATTGTAGGGCGAATTGTATTTGTCAATCTCTCTGCCAAAGCCAGAACTCTTGGCAGCTTCGCGTTCGGGTCGGAAAAGCGCATGGAGATCGGCGAACGCCTGAAAAGGGCTCCTATGGGCTATTTCAATGAAAACAGGCTCGGGGATATCACTGCGGCGGTGACGACCACCCTTGGCGATCTGGAGCAGTTGTCCGTTACCATCATGGAAAATGTGGCGGGCGGGTTTATCCACGCCATCGTGATTGGCGTTTGGCTTATGATCTATGAGTGGCGGATCGGGCTGATCTCTTTGGCCGGGCTTGCCGTGGCACTCATTGTTTATTCGTTTATCGGCAAGGTCGGCAGGAAATACGCGCCCCGCCGTCAGGCCGCCCAGGCCGGTCTGGTCACTGCCGTTTTGGAATATGTGCAGGGTATGGGCGTAGTCAAGGCGTTTGGGCTAGCGGAACGCACCGGAAAAGCAGTTGACGCCGCAATTGAGGAAAGCAAAGAGGCAAATATCGTGCTTGAAAAGGCGTTTTCCAAAATGACGGCGCTCTATCAGACGGTGTTCAAGCTCGCACGGGCGGCTATTCTGGTTTTTGCGCCCTATCTTCTGACAGGAGGAAGCATCACGCCGGAGAAGTGCCTGCTGCTTCTCGTGTCCAGCTTCATGATCTATGCCGCCGTGGAGGTGGCGGGCAGTATGTCCTCCATTGCCCGCGCAGTGGAGGCTTCCCTGGATCGGCTGGATAACATCATGGACATTCCATCCCTGGACGAAAACGGGGCTGATCTTGTGCCGGAAAATTTCAATATCGAAGTGAAGAATATGTCCTTTGGATACGGGGAAAAGGAGGTATTACATCAAATCAGCTTAAGCGTACCCCAGGGAAGCTCCTGCGCCATTATTGGTCCCTCCGGCGCCGGAAAAACCACGCTGGTCAGTCTGATTGCCCGTTTCTGGGATGTGAAGGAAGGACAGATCGAGCTCGGCGGCAGGGATGTGCGGGAATATACCAGCGGCAGCCTTCTAAAGAATTTCGCCATCGTATTTCAGAATGTGTATCTCTTTGAGGACACCGTCGAGAACAATATCCGGTTTGGCAGACCGGACGCAAGCGAGGATGAAATCATAGCAGTCGCAAAGAAAGCCTGCTGCCATGACTTTATCATGACGCTGCCCGACGGCTATCAGACAAAGATCGGCGAAGGAGGCTCCAGCCTCTCCGGCGGAGAAAAGCAGCGAATCTCCATTGCAAGGGCAATTCTGAAGGACGCACCCATCGTCATTTTGGATGAAGCTACAGCCAGCGTGGATCCCGAAAACGAGCAGGAGCTGCAAAAGGCCATCCGGGAGCTGACAAAAGGCAAAACGATACTGATGATTGCCCATCGTCTGTCCACCGTGCGCACGGCAGATCAAATCATCGTGCTGGAAAGCGGCAGGATCGTTCAACGCGGAAACCATGAGGAGCTGATGCGCGAAGACGGCCTGTACAGGCGCTTTGTGGGAATGCGCAGCCAGGCAATCGGCTGGACGCTGAAAGGCGGGAAAGCACATGGATAGAAGGTTAGACAAAAGATACTTGACCGGAGCGGTATCTGCAATGGAAAAACAGTATGGCGCGGAAAAGACAGACGCGATCATAGAAGATGCATGGAGGCGTTATGCGGAAATCGTGGATGAAAACGCCGACGAGCCGAAAAAGATGTATATGCATACGAGGAAACGCATCTATCCTGCCATCGCCGCCTTTGATGCCATGACGGGAAACGGAATCTCCCGTGAGGAAGCGGCGGCTTTTCTGAATAGATATTATGAAAAGCGGGCAGCGGGCGTTGGTTCAAAAATCCGAGGGGCAATGAAGATACCGGGTCTGTATAAGCTGGTGCCGAGGTTCTTTGCCAAAATGACAAAAAGCTCCTTTGGAGAGGACTGCGGTTTTCGGGCTAATTGGATACGAACAGAGCAAGAGGAAATGTGCTTCGACATGCTGGCCTGCCCCTATCAGGACACCTGTGTGAAATACGGCTGCCCGGAGATTGTGGCCGGCTTTTGCCGCGCGGATGACGAGGCCTACGGGCATATGCATCCAAAGCTCAAATGGGGACGGACAAAGACGCTCGGGCAGGGCGGAGACTGCTGTGATTTCAGACTGACGATTGAATAATGACCCTATGGAAAGACTGATGAGATACAAGACCCTCCAATGCTTTCTTGCGGTGCTGATTATGATTGCGTTCCTCGCTCCTGCTGCATATGCATCCGGTGCACCGGACGCATATGAGGTAAGCGCGAACGCTGTTTCCGAAAAATATATTGGCAAAACGGTTCCGGGCGCGTGTGTCGTAATTTCGGAGCATGACAATACGGTATTTGCGAAGGGGTATGGCTTTGCTGATTTAGAGAACAATACGGCCATGGACCCGGAGATCACGGTTTTTGAATGGGGCTCCATATCAAAAACCTTTGTGTGGGTCAGCGTGATGCAGCTTGTTGAGGATAGGAAAATCGATCTGGAAACGGATATCCGCACCTATCTGCCGGACGGCTTTTTGAAAAATCTGCGATTCGCTGAGCCGGTTACTTTACTTCACCTGATGAATCATACAGCAGGATTTGAGGAAGAACTGCTGGATTTGCGCTATTACAGCGCGAGTGAGGAAATCCCCTTCAAAGAAATACTATCTGCGCACCAGCCCAAGCAGGTCTATCCGCCGGGAACCGTCAGCGCCTATTCCAATTACGGCGCGGCACTTGCAGCGTTGATCGTGGAGGAAGCCAGCGGCCAAAGCTATAAGGATTATATCAAAGAACATATTCTTTTGCCTCTGGGTATGACGCATACCTCTGTCGGTCCCTTTTGGATGGATGTGGGCGAACTCCTTGATCACAAGGCGAAGGGTTATTCTCATACCGGAAAAGGATTTCGGCGAGAGGATGAGATGCACCTCCGCATGTATCCTGCAGGAGCCATGAATGGCACAGCCGCAGACCTGCTTCTGTTTGCCGAGTGGCTGGCAAAGGCGCCAGGAGCGGAGACACGACTCTTCAAAAGCCCGGAAACAAAGGAGCGGTTGTTTAAAGATACATGGTGTTCCTATGGGGCAAACGCCGGACTTTCTCATGGCTTCTGGCAGTATGCGAATCATCCCGGAATACTCGGGCATGAGGGTGGGACCTATGGCTTCAAGACGCAGTTTTGGGTGGAACCGGAAGCTGAACGTGCAATCCTAATCCTGACCAATGTGATGGAAACGGATTACTGCTCCGCCATCATGGAGGCAGTCATCGAGCAGAATGCGCGACCGCCGAAGCAGGAAGTAGCGTCCCGTGACTTCTCTATGCTATTTGGCGACTATCTTCCGGCACGATCCGCATGGTCATATGCAGGCAAGATACAGGCGCGAATGCAAATAATCCAAATCTCAAAAGAGGGAGAAGAAAATCTCCGACTGAAAATGCCTCTTGCCGATAAGGATTTACTGTACGAGCCTGTGGGAGAATATCAGTTCTACTGTGCCGAGGCGATCCCGGAGGAAAGGAGCCTTGCTTTCTCTGTATCGGACGACAGGGTGACGAGCATGACGTTCCGACTGGCTCATGACTATGTTCCCGCAGGACCTCTAAACGGCTTTGCCGGCAGCTTTCTGTCATTGGGAAGTTATATCCTGCTGACACTCCTGTGGCTTGCCATTTTGATCGTATTGGGCGCAAAGATCGTTTGCAAACGCAGCTCTTTTCAATGGCAAAGGATTATACTTCCCATATGTGGGTTCATTCTTGGTGCGGTGGGGATTGCCGGAATGCTTCATTGGTTTTCTCTTTACACAATTATTCCGACGGAGCTGAACATAGTAGCAGGTATAGGAATTGCAGCGGCCATCTGCGGGATTTTCACGGGATTCAGCTATGTTGTAAAGAGAAAAAATAGGGTATCGGTACTTACGATTGTTTTATTTGCATTGCAAATTATATCTGCGTGGATGCTCGGATTCTTAACAGTAGTATAAATTAACAGAAAACGGAGGAATGGATTTATGGACGAAAAGAAAAAGTGGACGGTTAAGGATGTTATTACAACGGTATTGCTTTCCGCAGTGCTGATCGTGATTCAGCTCGTCGTGAACATGGTCTGCATGGCCAACGACTTTGTCAGCATGGTGCTGTCCGTGGGGATCACCATGTTCCTCTGCGCGCCGATCTATATGCTCATGGTCAGCCGGATCGGCAAGCGTTTTGTGACGCTGATCTATATGACGATCCTGGGCATGATTTTCCTGCTGATGGGAAACTGGTTCTTGCTTCCTTATTATGTTCTTGTGGGGATCCTCTGCGAGGCGATTCTCTGGAAGGAAGGCTCCTGCCAAAAACCGAAACGGCTGACTGCCGCCTGGACGGCGGCGAGCCTGCTGTACAACGGGGTCAATCTGCTGCCCATCTGGTTCTTCTGGGACACCTACTACGATT
>OKST01001323.1_pt1 | contig 12013 bp, 10 predicted proteins | sample 1606341 | NCBI WGS metagenome assembly OKST01 (sample SAMEA3879563, study PRJEB24766) | human gut metagenome | biome: human-associated habitat; feature: feces | place: USA | collected 1985/1987 | reverse complement strand
CAGCGGCGAACAGGCCATTGATTATCTGATGATTGCCAAATATTTTGAAAAAATCGGTGATCATGCTGTAAATATCTCGCAATGGGTATTGTTTATGATAACCGGAACGCTTGAGGAGGACAGCATACATGATATTTTGCGTGGAGGACGATCCTAATATCCGCGAACTTGAAGTTTATACTTTAAAATCTACCGGTTTTCCGGCGTTGGGGCTGGAAAGCGGCGATGAACTTTTTAAAGCGCTGGAAACCGTATTGCCGCAGCTGATAATTCTTGATATTATGCTGCCGGGCGAGGACGGTATGGCTATATTAAAACGCCTGCGCCGTGATAAGCGCACTGCGGACATCCCTGTTATCATGGCTACGGCCAAAGGTTCGGAGTTCGATAAAGTACACGGGCTTGACAGCGGTGCAGACGATTATATTGCCAAACCTTTCGGCATGATGGAAATGGTATCGCGTGTTAAAGCAGTGCTGCGCCGTTATGTAAAAGAAGATAAATCAAGCGAGCTTACCAACGGTTCAATTACCATGGATATTGCCCGCCATATGGTTTTTGTAAACGGCGAAGAAGTTGTGCTGACTTATAAAGAGTTTGAAGTTCTGCATAAACTTATGGAACGTCCGGGGCAGGTTTTTACCCGCGAACAGCTTTTAACCGATATCTGGGGCTATGATTTTGCAGGTGAAACCAGAACCGTCGATGTGCATATCCGCACACTCAGGCAAAAACTCGGCAGCGCCAGTACGGTTATTGAAACCGTGCGCGGCGTTGGCTACCGTATAGGTGCGGAGCATGAAAAATAAAATTTTCCGCGCGCTGGTGGCGCTGGCTGCAATGGCAGTGCTTGTGGCATCGGGCTTGATAACTTTCCTAGTTTCGCAGGATTATTTTAACGAAACAAAAAAGGAACTTGCACAGGAAGCACGCTATATCAGCATGGGGCTGGAAAGCGGCGGCAATGACTTTTTAAATAAAATTGCAGCCGAAAACGGCAGCAATGTGCGCATAACGCTTATAGACAAAGACGGCATAGTGCTTTTTGACAATCAGGCGGAAGCAAAAACGCTTGAAAATCATGCCATGAGGCAGGAAATTATGGAAGCTGTTGCCGTTGGCGCGGGCGAAGCAGAGCGTTTTTCGGATACGCTTGACAAAACAACGTATTATTATGCCGTACGCCTTGAGGACGGTAAAATACTGCGCCTTGCGCGCACTATTGACAGCATTTATAAATCTGTGCTGCAAATGCTGCCGATAATGGGCGGCATTGTAATTGTGGTTGCGTTTTTGGCAAGCATTGTGGCGCGCAGGGTTACGTTTAACCTTATTAAGCCTCTTGACCAGGTTAACCTTGACGAGCCGCTGGACAACGAAACCTATGATGAGCTGGCTCCGTTTTTAACGCGTATAGCCAAGCAGAAACGCCAGCTGAGCAAAAACCTTAAAAAGCTGCGCGGCAAACAGGAAGAACTTACCATTATTACCAATAACATGAATGAGGGGCTTGTTTTGTTAAACGGGCAGCAGAATGTGCTGTTTATTAACGAAAGCGCGGCTAAAATTTTTGGCTTCAGCGCTAAAGAGGTTATTGGCAGAAATATTTTAACTGTTGACCGTGCGCAGGAAGTGCAGGACCTTTTGCAGAAGGTTTCGCAGGCCGGTAAGGGCGAAGGGCTTTACGAAAAAGACGGGCATTTTTACCAGCTTTCCGGCAGCAGTGTAAACGGCAGCGGCAGCGTTATTTTAATTTATGATGTTACCGAAAAAATGACAGCCGAAAAACTGCGCCGCGAGTTCAGCGCCAATGTTTCGCACGAACTTAAAACTCCGCTCCAATCTATTTTGGGCTATGCCGAGATAATGAAAAACGGCCTTGTAAAAGACGAGGACAAGCAGCGCTTTTTGGAACGCATCCACGCCGAAGCGGGCAATATGATAGAGCTTATTCAGAATATCATGGAACTTTCCCGCCTGGACGAAAACAAAACGCTGGATGAGTTTGAAGATGTTGATTTGCTTAAACTTGCGCAGTCTGTAACTTTACGTTTGAAACATAAAGCACAGACCAAAGGCGTAACGCTTAACGTAAATGGCAGCAGCGCATGTGTTTGCGGTGTGCAGTCTATTTTAAGCGAAGTTTTGTATAATCTTGTCGATAATTCGATAAAATACAACAAAGACAACGGCAAAGTTGATGTTAAAGTGCAGGACGGCAGCGAAGAAGTAACCGTCAGCGTAAGCGATACCGGCATTGGCATTGGCGCAGCCGACAGGGAACGCGTTTTTGAACGCTTTTACAGAGCGGACAAGAGCCATTCCAAAGAAATTGGCGGCACGGGGCTTGGGCTTTCTATAGTCAAGCACGGCGTGCTGTTCCATAAAGGCAGGGTAGAGCTTGAAAGCGAACCCGGTGTTGGTACAACGATAACCTTTGTTCTGCCTAAAAAACGGCAGTAATTTTGAAATTCTCCATTTTAAAAGACAGCAGTTTAATTTGGCTGCTGTCTTTTATTTTTTGCTTGTCAAATATAAATTTTTTGGTTATAATGTTTAAGTAACTTAATAGGACTGTTCGGAACCATCCAGTCCCTAAACAAAACTACGGGCGTGTGCCGCATAAGCGGCCTTTATATTGTTATGCAATCCGTCTGTAGCCAGACGGATTTTTTATTTTACGGAGGCATAATTTTGAAAGCACTGGTACTATTAAGCGGCGGGGTAGACAGTACAACCTGCCTTGCCGTTGCTAAAGAAAAATACAGCGAGGTTATTGCGCTGGCACTGTATTACGGGCAAAAACACAGCAAGGAACTGGCGGCGGCGGAAAAAATAGCAGCATATTATAATACGCAGCTGATAAAGCTTGATTTAACGCCTGTTTTTGCGTATAGCAACTGCTCGCTTTTGCAGCAGTCAACCGAAGAAATTCCGCATGAATCTTATGCCGGGCAGATTAAAAAGCAGCACGGTGAACCGGTATCCACTTATGTGCCTTTCCGCAATGGTGTTTTTAAGCGTAGCCGCAAGCATTGCACTGGCGCAAAATTGCAGTGTTGTTTATTACGGCGCCCACGCAGATGACGCGGCAGGCAGTGCTTACCCGGATTGCAGCAGTGATTTTAACAATAAAATGAATGAAGGCATATATATCGGCAGCGGGCGTAAGGTTCAGCTTGCTGCGCCGTTTGTAAATTTAAGCAAAAAAGATATTGTGGCAACAGGCCTGCAGTTTAAAGTGCCTTATGAACTTACATGGAGCTGCTACTGCGGCGGCGAAAAACCGTGCGGCAGCTGTGGAACTTGTATTGACAGAAAAGCAGCCTTTGCGGCAAACGGGGTACAGGACCCCTTAAAATACGAAGATTAAAAGGAGATTTATATGAAAAGATACACACAAACACAAAAATTAACTATTGCCGGTATTTGCATAGCCTTGTACATTGCGGTAATGATGTGCACGCAAACTTTTGCCTTCGGGCAGTATCAGGTACGCATTGCAACAGCTATGTATGGCTTAAGTGCAATTTTTCCGTTTTTAATTGTGCCGTTTGGCATAGCCAATGTTATAAGCAATACCATTATGGGCGGGCTTGGGCCTCTTGATATGATTGGCGGCGGCATTGTAGGCATTGTTACTACTTCTGTTATCGTGCTTGCCAAAAAATACGGCTGCGGCAACTGGTGCATTTTGTTTGCCATAACTTTAATTCCCGGCCTTGGCGTGCCGGTTTGGCTTTCCGTGCTGCTCGATTTGCCGTACTGGTTGCTGGCGTCTTCCGTGCTGGTAGGGCAGTTTGTATGCGGCCTTGCCGGAGCGGCGCTTGTAACTGCACTTGAAAAATCGTTTGCCGTAAATATTGCGGCGGAAAGGAAATAAACATGACATCTGGAAGAACCAAAAAAGAATTACAGGGCGTCGGCCTTTTAGGGCATAAAACCAACTATCCAACCGATTATGCGCCGGAGGTTTTGGAATCGTTTATTAACAAGCATCCTGGCAACGATTATTTTGTAAAATTTAACTGCCCGGAATTTACAAGCTTGTGCCCGATGACAGGGCAGCCTGATTTTGCCACCATTTATATTTCGTATGTGCCGGATATGAAGCTTGTAGAAAGCAAATCACTGAAGCTGTATTTGTTCAGCTTCCGTAACCACGGCGATTTTCATGAGGACTGCGTAAATATTATTATGAAAGACCTGATTAAGCTGATGGAGCCTAAATATATTGAAGTATGGGGCAAATTTACCCCGCGCGGCGGCCTTTCTATCGACCCATACGCAAATTACGGCAAACCCGGCACCGAGTGGGAAGAAGTTGCCAAAAAGCGCATGCATTTCCACGACATGAACCCGGAAATTGTAAATTACAGGAAGTAAAATATATAGTTTTTGCTAAAGTTTTGAATGTTACTTCATTTGGTAATACCGCTCTTTTTGTGTTTTGTGTTTTCAAAGTTTAATAGTAAAAATTTAATTACAATAAAATTGCTTTGCCTGGTTTTCTATAAAAAGGTGTAAGAATTTAACAGATAAACAGCCCGGTAACCGTAATGCTGAATGCACTGTCAAAACTGCGGCGGCTGAATTTAGGGCACTCTGTAAGAGAGTCCGGTTACTATTCCGGACGGAATCGGAGGAGCCGCAGCATTTTGATGCGTTTAGCAGAATGTTTGCCGGGCTGTTTATTGCTTGAAACAACAAGCGCCTAAAATTTTACTGCGCCTTAATATCTTTCTACTTCTTTTTTTGCGCCTAATGTGGTACAATATTTACAAATAAGGTACTCTTATTTGTTTTGTTTAGAAATCGTGGGACTTAAAAAGGACCACGAGGGACAAAACCTGATAGGTGAAGGCTTATGGATAGTATTATCAATTTACAAAAGAAAATTGTTCCCGAACTGACCAACCTTTTGGTGCAGCGTTATCAGATTCTGCGCCAGGTCAGCCACGAACACCCGATTGGCAGGCGTGCTTTAGCAGCAAGGCTTGGGCTTAGCGAAAGGGTTTTGCGCGCCCAGGTCGATTTTTTAAAAGGCTGCGGGCTGCTTGTTTTTTCTTCGTCCGGCATGACGGTAACGGAGGAAGGAATGGATATTTTGCGGGAGCTTGCCGATTATGTGCGGAAATTGCAGGGGCTTAACTCTTTGGAACAGCTTTTATGCAGCAAGCTGAATATCGGCAGGGTGGTTATCATTCCCGGCGATTCCGACCAGGAAGAAGTTGTTAAGCGTGAGATAGGCCGTGCGGCCGCACGTATTTTAAGCAGGCTGTTGGGCGACGGCAAAAAGCATATTGTCGCTGTCAGCGGCGGTACTACAATGGCGGCGCTTGCTGCCAATATCAGCGGCAGCCACCCGCAAACAGTGGTTGTGCCTGCGCGCGGCGGCCTTGGCGATAACGTGGAATTGCAGGCCAATACCATTGCAACGGTGCTGGCGCAGCGTATGGGCGCATCTTACCGCCAGCTGTATGTGCCGGATAGCGTGAGCGAGGAAATTTTAAACAGCATTTTGGCAGAAGACACTGGCGTTAAAGCCGTTGTTGATATTATCAAGCAGGCTGATATTCTTGTGCATGGCGTGGGGCAGGCAGCCGTTATGGCGCGTCACCGCCGTATGGCACCGGAGTTTATTCAAAAACTTTTGGACGACGGCGCTGTTGGCGAGGCCTTTGGCCAGTACTGCGCGCTGGACGGCAGGCAGGTTTACATGACTAATAACGCCGGGCTGATGTTACAGGATTTGCCGAAAATAGGCACTGTTATCGGTGTGGCCGGCGGGCGCAGCAAGGCAGAAGCAATTTTATCGGTAATACGTGCTTCGCGGCAGGATATTCTTGTTACGGACGAAGCTGCGGCGCACTGTATTGCAGAAATGCTTGAAGATTAAGTTATAAAGCACTTTTGTGCAAAAATAAATCATCATATATTTTAAAGGAGGATTTTATTATGACAAAAGTAGGTATTAATGGATTTGGCCGTATCGGCCGCAATGTTTTCCGTGCAGCATTCGGCAACCCCGATTTTGATGTTGTGGCTGTAAATGACCTGACGGACGCTGCAACCCTTGCACACCTGTTAAAATATGATTCCATTCATGGCACTTTTGACCATGATGTTACTGCCGAAGGCGAATATCTGGTAGTTGACGGCAAAAAAGTTAAAGTACTGGCACAGACCGACCCGGCTAAACTGCCCTGGGGCGAACTCGGCGTAGAAATCGTTGTTGAATCTACCGGCCGCTTTACCGAAGGCGCAAAAGCTAAAGCACATCTTGAAGCAGGCGCTAAAAAAGTTATCATTTCCGCTCCGGCTAAAGGCGAAGATATTACCATTGTTATGGGCGTTAACGAAGATAAATATGAAGCAGACAAACACAATATTATCTCCAACGCTTCCTGCACTACCAACTGCCTGGCACCGTTCACCAAAGTTCTGCTGGAAAACTTTGGTATTGTAAGCGGCCTTATGACTACCGTTCATTCTTACACCAATGACCAGAGAATCCTTGACTTGCCGCACAAAGATTTGCGCCGCGCCCGTGCTGCTGCGCAGTCCATCATTCCGACCACTACCGGTGCTGCCAAAGCAGTTTCCCTGGTTCTGCCGGAAGTTAAAGGCAAACTGAACGGTTTTGCAATGCGCGTTCCTACCCCGAACGTTTCCATTACCGACCTGACCGTACTGCTTGAAAAAGATACCACTGCCGAAGAAATTAACGCAGCTCTTAAAAAAGCAGCAGAAGGCGAACTGAAAGGCATTATGGGTTACAACGAACTGCCGCTGGTTTCCCGCGATTACAACGGCTGCCCGCTCAGCTCCATTGTTGACGTCCTTTCCACCATGATGGTTGGCCCGCGTATGGCTAAAGTTGTTGCCTGGTATGATAACGAATGGGGTTATTCCAACCGTGTTGTTGACCTTGCCTGCTACATTGCCTCCAAAGGCCTGTAAGAAGGTGGAGTAATGGAAAAGAAAACCTTATGCGATTTAGAGCTTAACGGCAAAAAAGCCCTCGTGCGCGTTGATTACAACGTGCCGATGGATGCCGAAGGCAATATTACGGACGATACCCGCATTACCGCTTCGCTTGATACCTTGCGTTATCTTCTGGAGCATGGCGCTGCCGTTATTTTAATGGCGCACCTTGGCCGCCCGAAAGGCGAAGTAAACAAAAAGTATTCTTTGGAGCCGGTTGCCGCATATTTAAGCAAACTGCTTGATATGCCTGTTGCCTTTGCGCATGACTGCATTGGCGAAGAAGCAGAAAAAATGGCAGCGGCATTAAAACCGGGCGAAGTTTTAATGCTGGAAAACCTGCGCTTCCATAAAGAAGAAGAAAAAAATGACCTTGGCTTTGCCGAAAAACTTGCTTCGCTGGCAGATGTATATATTAATGACGGTTTCGGCGTTTCACACCGCGCGCATGCTTCGGTGGAAGGCGTTACGCATTTTCTGCCGGCTGCCGCAGGCTTCCTGCTCGAAAAAGAAATTAAGTTTATCGGGCGTGCCGTTACCAATCCGCTGCATCCTTATGCGGCAATTATCGGCGGCGCAAAAGTTTCCGATAAAATCGGCGTAATAGAAAACCTGCTTGATAAAGTTGACGTGCTTCTTATCGGCGGCGGCATGGCTAATACCTTCCTTGCCGCACAAGGCCACAAAATGGGCAAATCCCTTGTTGAAGAAGATAAACTTGAACTGGCGCGTGCCCTGCTTAAAAAAGCAGCAGAAAACAACGTTAAAATGCTGCTGCCGGTTGACCTTGTAATGGCTTCTGCCTTTGCTGCTGACGCCGATACAAAGGTTGAACGTGTTGAAAACCTGAGCCAGGACTATATGGCGCTTGACATTGGCCCGGAAAGCCGTTTGCAGTATGAATCTGCTTTGCAGGGCGCAAAAATGATTGTTTGGAACGGCCCTATGGGCGTATTTGAAATGGATGCTTTTGCACATGGCACGGAAGCTGTTGCCGAAGCAGTTGCCAAGAGCAAGGCTGTAAGTATTGTAGGCGGCGGCGACAGTGTTGCCGCTATTGAAAAGACGGGCCTTGCTTCTAAAATAAGCCATATTTCTACCGGCGGCGGTGCAAGCCTTGAATATCTGGAAGGCAAAGTGCTGCCCGGTATTGCCGCATTGGATGACCTGCGCCGCAAAATGGTTGCAGGCAACTGGAAAATGCACAAAACCGTTGGCGAAGCGGTAGAACTTGCAGAAAGCATTGTAGAAGAAACGAACGGAACTTTGAACGAGGTTGTAATCTTCCCGCCGTTTACTGCTTTGGAAACTGTTGCCGATGCTATCGACGGCAAACATGTTGGCTACGGCGCGCAGGATATTTTCTGGGAAGATGAAGGTGCTTACACCGGCGCTGTTTCCGGCAAAATGATTGCCGATATCTGCGCGGAATATGTAATTATCGGCCATTCCGAACGCCGCACGCTGTTTGGCGACAACGAAGTTGCCGTTGCCAAAAAACTGCGCGCTGCCTACAGAAACGGCCTGAAACCTGTGCTTTGCGTTGGCGAAAATGCCGAAGAACGCGCGGAAGGCAAAACCTCCCGCAAAATAAGCATGCAGCTGCAAAGCGCATTAAAAGGCATTACCGCCCAGGAAGCAGAAAACATGGTTGTTGCTTATGAGCCTTTGTGGGCCATTGGCAGCGGCAATGCTGCAACGGCGGCAGATGCACAGGAAGTTGCCGTGCTTATCCGCAGCAAGATAGAAAAAATCTTTTCGGAAGAAGTTGCTCGTAAAGTACGCATTTTGTACGGCGGCAGCGTAACCGAAAAGAATGCTGCCGATTTTGTGCAGGGCGAAATTGACGGCGTACTGGTTGGCGGCGCTAGCCTGAAAGCAGACAGCTTCAGCGCTATTGTACGCAGTGTGTGAGGATAACATGAAACCTGTAATGCTTATGATTTTGGACGGCTGGGGCATTGCCCCGGCCGGGCCTTATAATGCGGCCAAAACAGCAAAAACGCCGGAGCTTTCCCGCCTTTTTGAAACTTACCCGCATACAAGGCTTTTAGCTTCCGGCAATGCGGTAGGGCTGCCGGAAGGGCAGATGGGCAATTCGGAAGTAGGGCACTTAAATATCGGCGCCGGGCGCATTGTGTACCAGGAACTGACGCGTATTACCAAAGCCTGTGAAGAAGGCACGCTGCTGCAAAACAAAGCGCTGCTTGAATGTATGGCGCGGGTAAAACAAAACTGCGGCGCACTGCATTTAATGGGGCTTTTAAGCGATGGCGGCGTACACAGCCACGAAAGCCATTTGTGGGCGCTTTTAAAAATGGCGAAAGCCAACGGCCTTGAAAAAGTTTACGTGCATGCGTTTTTAGACGGGCGTGACGTTGGCCCGAGCACCGCGCTGACTTATATTGAACGCCTGCAAAAAGTTATTGACGAAACAGGCTGCGGCGAAATTGCAACTGTCAGCGGGCGTTATTACGCCATGGACCGCGACAAGCGCTGGGCGCGCACGCAAAAGGCATATGATGCCATAACGCTGCACAGCGGAAAAACTTTTGCTTCTGCCTCTGAAGGCATTGAAGCAAGTTATGCTGCCGGTGTTACCGACGAATTTGTTGAACCGTTTGTTGTTGCCTCCGAAAATGACAGCCGCGTAAAAGACGGCGACGGCGTTATATTTTATAACTTCCGCCCGGATAGGGCAAGGCAGCTTACACGCGCCTTTACGGACAGTGACTTTGCCGGTTTTGAGCGCATTAAATTAAATGTGGAGTTTGTCTGCATGACTCAGTACGATGCAACTATTGATGCAGCGGTGGCTTTTCCGCCGGAAACGCTTGTTAATACCTTGGGCGAGGTTCTGGCAAAAAATAATCTGCGCCAGCTGCGCATTGCCGAAACGGAAAAATATGCGCATGTAACGTTCTTTTTTAACGGCGGCGTGGAAACTCCAAACGTACTGGAGGACAGAGTGCTTATACCTTCGCCGCAGGTTGCTACTTACGACTTGCAGCCGGAAATGAGCGCCTACGAAGTGACGGACAAGCTTTTAACTCTGCTTGACGAAGATAAATATGATGTTGTTATTTTAAATTTTGCCAACCCCGATATGGTTGGGCATACCGGCGTGATGGATGCTGCCGTTAAGGCAATGGAAGCGGTAGATACCTGTGCCGGCAAAATAGTAAAAAAAGTGCTTGCACTTGGCGGGGCGGTTTGCATAACTGCCGACCACGGCAATCTTGAAAAAATGTATGACGGAGAAACTAACCAGCCGTATACGGCGCATACCACTAACCCTGTGCCGTTTTTAATGGTATCGGCACTTAGGCCGAAGCTGCATGAAGGCATTTTGGCAGATATAGCGCCGACGCTGCTGGAATTTTTGGGCATAGCGCAGCCTGCAGAAATGACAGGGCACAGCCTGATAGAAAAGTAAAATAATCAGAGGTGAAAAACTCATGGCAATGATTACCGAAGTTTACGCAAGAGAAATACTCGATTCACGCGGAAACCCGACCGTTGAAGTTGAAGTATGGCTGGAAGACGGCTCTGTCGGCCGCGCAGCCGTACCTTCCGGCGCATCTACCGGCGCACACGAAGCAGTTGAACTGCGCGACGGCGATAAAGAACGCTATGGCGGCAAAGGCGTAAGCAAAGCAGTTGATAACGTTAACGACGTTATTGCAGAGGCTTTGATTGGCCTTGAAGCAACACGCCAGACTGAAATTGATGAAATGCTCATCCGCCTTGACGGTACGCCCAACAAAGGCAAACTGGGCGCCAACGCTGTACTTGGCGTATCCATGGCAGTTGCCAAAGCCGCAGCCAACTCCTGCGGGCTGCCGCTGTACCTGTACCTTGGCGGCGTAGCTGCACAGGAACTGCCCGTGCCGATGATGAACATTTTAAACGGCGGCCAGCATGCCGATAACAACGTAGACATTCAGGAATTTATGATTATGCCTGTTGGTGCAAAATCCTTTACCGAATGCCTGCGCATGAACGTTGAAATCTACCATACGCTTAAATCCCTTTTAAAGGAAAAAGGCCTTGGCACCGGTTTGGGTGACGAAGGCGGCTTTGCGCCGGATTTGAAATCCAACGAAGAAGCCATTGCCGTTATTTTGGAAGCCGTTGAAAAAGCAGGCTACAAACCCGGCAAAGATATTGTTATGGCTCTTGACGTTGCTTCGAGCGAATTTTATAAAGACGGCAAGTATGACATGGCTGGCGAAGGCGTTGTAAAAACCAGCGAAGAAATGATTGACTACCTTGCCATGCTGTGTGAAAAATATCCTATTATATCCATTGAAGACGGCCTTGCTGAAGATGACTGGGACGGCTGGAAAAAACTTACCAAACGCCTTGGCAAAAAGGTTCAGCTTGTTGGCGACGACCTGTTTGTAACCAATGAAGCACGCCTTAAAGAAGGCATTGAAAAACATGTCGGCAACGCAATCCTTATTAAAGTAAACCAGATTGGTACGCTTACCGAAACCTTCCGCGCTATCGAAACCGCCAAACGCGCAGGCTATACCTGCATTATTTCCCACCGCAGCGGCGAAACGGAAGATACCACGCTTTCGGATATTGCAGTTGCCGTTAACGCAGGCCAGATTAAAACCGGCGCACCGGCAAGAACTGACCGCGTAGCAAAATACAACCAGCTTCTGCGCATTGAAGAAGACCTTGGCAGCGCAGCCAAATATAAAGGAATGGATGTTTTCTACAACATCAGCAAATAAACAGAGGCGCATAAAATGGATTTTGGTTTTAATCCCTTACAATATAAATACCCTTCGCGCCGCAGCGTAATGTACGGCACAAAGGGCATGGTTTGCAGCAGCCAGCCGCTGACAGCGCAGGCCGGGCTTGATATGATTAAAAAAGGCGGCAACGCCGTTGATGCCGCTGTTGCAACCGCCATTGCGCTTACAATTTTAGAGCCTACCAGTAACGGGCTTGGCAGCGATGCCTTTGCCCAGGTGTGGGTTGTCGGCAAATTATACGGCTTAAACGGCAGCGG
>OKST01001319.1_pt1 | contig 12059 bp, 10 predicted proteins | sample 1606341 | NCBI WGS metagenome assembly OKST01 (sample SAMEA3879563, study PRJEB24766) | human gut metagenome | biome: human-associated habitat; feature: feces | place: USA | collected 1985/1987 | reverse complement strand
AGTAAAAAAAATGTTTGCCCTGGCCGTCAGCGGCGATGTGGAAGCGCTGGCAGCGTATTTCCGCTCTTTTGGGGCGTGGGCAATGCTTATCAGCTTCCTGCTTGATGTATTAATCAATGCGGGCAGCATTTTCCCGTCCATCTTTATTTCTACCGCCAACGGGCTTATTTTCGGTTTGCCGCTGGGCATTTTAATTTCGTGGCTGGCAGAAACAACCGGCGTTGTTATCAGCTTCTGGCTGATGCGTTATCTGTTCCGCGGTGCTGCCGAGAAAATGATTGCCAAAAGCCCGATGCTGATGAAAATTGACGATTTGAGCGGGCGCAAAGGGCTGCAATGGATGGCGGCGGCAAGAATGCTGCCATATTTTCCGTCCGGAATTTTAACAGCGATTGGCGCTGTAAGCAAAATTTCCACGCGCGATTACATTATTGCCAACCTTATAGGCAAGTTCCCTTCAACGGCGCTGGAGGTTGTTATAGGGCACGATATTGTTAATTTTCAGCAGCACAGCGAACGCCTTGCCGTGCTGGTAACGGTGGCAATACTTATTTTTGCCGCTTACAAATATTACTACAAAAAATAATTGTTTTCTTTTAGCACTCTGTTGTGTTTTCTTTGGCTGTAAGGTATAATTAAACCAGCAGTTATTTTAAAGAAGATTCAAAAGGAGGCAGCTATGAGCAAACACCAATTTACGGATATCCGCGTTGCCATCGAGCCGGATAATCCTTCCATCCAGCGTCTGGAGTTTAAGTGCATTAAATGCGGAAACTGCAAAACCGTCTGCACCGATTATATCGGCGTATGCGGAACTTATGACCTTAAGGCAACGGGTGATAAGCCTATCTGCATTAACTGCGGGCAGTGCGCCAATGTTTGCCCGGCAGACAGTATTACCGAAAAAATAGAAGCGTATCAGGTAATGGCAGAAATCCGTGATGAGGATAAAATTGTTATTTTCAGCACTTCGCCTTCCGTGCGTATTGCTTTGGGCGAAGAATTCGGCATGCCCGACGGCAGCTTTGTTGAAGGCAAAATGGTTGCGCTTTTGCGCAGGCTTGGCGCAGATTATGTGCTTGATACCAATTTTGCCGCAGATATGACGATTGTGGAAGAAGCAAGCGAGCTTTTACAGCGCATTACCGAAGGCAATAAGCCGCTGCCGCAGTTTACCAGCTGCTGCCCGGCGTGGGTTAAATTTGCAGAAACCTATTATCCCGAAATGCTGCCGCATATTTCCAGTGCTAAAAGCCCTATCGGCATGCAGGGGCCAACCATTAAAACATATTTTGCCAAAAAGATGGGCATTGACCCGCGCAAAATTGTTAACGTGGCAGTTACGCCCTGCACCGCCAAAAAGTTTGAAATCCGCCGCGGCGAGATGAATGCGGCCGGGCGTTACCTTGGCATTGAAGATATGCGCGATATGGACTACGTTATTACCACGCGCGAACTGGCAATGCTTGCCAAAGACGAAGGCATTGATTTTGCCGCGCTGGAGGATTCTGCCTATGATGATTTAATGGGGCAGGCGAGCGGCGCAGGCGTTATTTTCGGCAACACCGGCGGCGTTATGGAAGCGGCAATACGCACGGCTTACTGCTATGCAACCGGCAAGGACGCACCGCAGGCTTTGTACGATTTGCAGCCTGTGCGCGGTATGGACGGCATCCGCGAGGCGGAAGTTGATATTGAAGGCACCAGAGTTAAAGTGGCTGTTGTTTACGGCACTGCCAACGCCCGCAAACTTATTGAAAAAATTAAAGCAGGCGAAGCAGAGTACCACTTTGTGGAAGTTATGGCCTGCCCTGGCGGCTGCATCGGCGGCGGCGGACAGCCCAAGGACAAGGAATACAAGGGCGACGCTCTGCGTGCGGCACGCATTGAAGGGCTTTACAAGCGCGACAGCAGCATGAAGCTGCGTTTAAGTCACGAAAACCCGGAAATTAAAGCCTTGTATGCAGATTTTTACGGCAGGCCGCTGAGCGAACTGGCAGAACAGATGCTGCATACCGTATATTTTGACCGCAGTGCGGATTTGGGCGGCGTATATATCGCGCCCGGCGCGGAAAAACAGCCTGCGGCAGAAGAAGCAGCACCGCAGCAGGATATTGGCACGCATAAATGGCGCTGCAAGGTTTGCGGCTATATATATGAAGGCGAAGCTTTGCCGGAGGATTATAAATGCCCTCTGTGCGGTATGGGCGCCAATATGTTTGAAAAAATAGAATAGTTTTGCCAAAGCCTCTGCCTTAAAAAAGGGCAGGGGCTTTTTGCTGCGTAAAAAAAGCAAAAAAATTAAAAAATTTTGTAAAAAATAGTGAAGGAAAATAAAAAATGTTGTAGAATATATGGCAGGTAAACCAAAAATGAGAGAAAATTAGGAGGACAAAAAATGCATAGTTACAGCATTGAGCTTGGCGGCAGAACGCTGACGATGGAAATCGGCAAAATTGCCAAGCAGGCCAACGGCGCAGTATTGGTGCGCTATGGCGACACTGCGGTAGTAGTTGCTGCTACCGGTACCAAAACACCGCGTGAAGGTGTAGACTTTTTCCCTTTGACTGTTGATTTTGAAGAAAAAATGTACGCTGTGGGTAAAATCCCCGGCGGCTTTATTAAACGTGAAGGACGCCCGGCTGAAACCGCTATTTTAACCAGCCGCCTTATCGACCGCCCGATCCGCCCGATGTTCCCGGAAGGCTACCATAACGACGTGCAGATTGTTGCAACCGCCGTTTCCGTAGACCCGGACAACGCACCGGACATTCCGGCAATGATTGGCGCTTCCTGCGCACTTTCCATTTCCGATATTCCGTTTGAAGGCCCTATCGCCGGTGTGCGCGTAGGCATGATTGACGGCCAGTACATCATTAACCCGACTATTGAACAGGCTAAAGTAAGCCGCCTGAACCTTGCCGTTGCAGGCACCAAAGACGCTATTTTGATGGTTGAAGCAGGCGCCAAGGAAATCAGCGAAGACGAAATGCTGGACGCTATCTGGTTCGGCCATGAAGAAATTAAAAAGCTGGTTGAATGGCAGGAAAAAATTATGGCAGAAGTTGGCAAACCCAAAATGGAAGTGCCTGTTTACGAACCTCCTGCCGAACTTGCCGCAGAAATTGAAGCTTACGGCGCTGAACAGCTGAAAGCAGCCCTGATGGATGCCAACAAGCTGGAACGCGAAGAAAACGTTGCCCGCATTAAAGCTGAAATCGCCGACGCATTTATGGAAAAATATCCTGACAATGCCAAAGACGTTGCTTATATTACCCAGAAACTCGTTAAAAAGATTGTACGCCGCACCATTTCCGTGGATAAAATCCGCCCGGACGGACGTGCGCTTGACGAAGTACGCCCTGTAACCTGCGAAGTAGGCCTCTTGGCCCGCCCGCACGGCAGCGCACTGTTTACCCGCGGCCAGACCCAGATTCTGAACGTGCTGGCACTGGCTCCGCTCAGCGAAGCACAAACTTTGGACGGACTTGGCGTAGAACTTACCAAACGTTATATCCATCATTATAACTTCCCGCCGTACAGTGTTGGCGAAACCAAACCGCTGCGCAGCCCGGGCCGCCGCGAAATCGGCCATGGCGCACTGGCAGAACGCGCATTACTTCCGGTAATTCCTTCCGAAGAAGAATTCCCGTATGCAATCCGCCTGGTTTCCGAAACTCTGGAATCCAACGGTTCTTCCTCCATGGGCAGCGTTTGCGCAAGCACACTTTCCCTTATGGACGCAGGCGTGCCTATTAAAGCACCGGTTGCCGGCGTAGCAATGGGCCTTGTAAAAGACGGTGATTATTTCACCATCCTTACCGATATTCAGGGCCTTGAAGATGCTCTCGGCGATATGGACTTTAAGGTTGCCGGTACTAAAAACGGCATTACCGCCATTCAGATGGATATTAAGATTGACGGCATCAACAAGGAAATTTTCAAACAGGCTCTGGCACAGGCTAAACGCGGCCGCGAACACATCATGGGCATTATGCTTGACTGCATCTCTGAACCGCGCAAAGAACTGTCCAAATACGCTCCGAAAATTACCACCATTCATGTTGACCCCGAAAAAATCAGCAAAATTATTGGCCCCGGCGGCAAAACCATTAAAAAGATTGTTGAAGAAACCGGCGCCAAAATTGATATTGAAGAAGACGGCCGCGTATATATCGCCGCAGTTAACAGCGAAGAAGCTGCAAAAGCTATCGATATGATTAACGGCATTACCGCAGAAGCAGAAGTTGGTAAAGTTTACACCGGCAAAGTTACCCGCCTGATGGCATTTGGTGCTTTTGTTGAAATTCTGCCGGGCAAAGAAGGTCTGGTTCATATTTCCCAGCTTTCTACCGAGCGTGTAAATAAAGTTGAAGATGTTGTTTCCGTAGGTGACGAAATCGTTGTAAAGGTTACGGAAATCGACCAGAAGGGCCGCATTAACCTGTCCCGCAAAGCAGTGTTGGCAGGCGGCTTAAGCAAATAATTTAAGTAAAAACTAAATCCCGCTGAATTATTTTCGGCGGGATTTTTTATAATGAGGTGTACGATGAAATTACGTGGTTTTGAAAAAATTACTTCCTTTAAAGAAGTTGAGTTCCCCATGCCGGAACGCAAAACAAAAATGGCAGCCGGTTACGATATCTGCCTGCCGCAGGACGTTACCATTAAGGCGCATACCTTGCAAATGGTGCCGACTGGCGTGAAAGCCTACATGCAGGATGACGAGTTCTTGGGCGTGCATATCCGCAGCAGCATGGCGGTTAAAAAAGGGCTGGCGCTGGTGAATAACGTAGGTATTATTGACGCCGATTATTACAACAATGAGGATAACGAAGGGCACATTATGCTTGGGCTGTATAACACGACGGACAGCAATGTAACCCTTGCAAAGGGCGAGCGCGTGGCACAGGGCATTTTTTATAAATACCTTACGGCTGACGGCGACAGCGCTGACGCAACCCGCAGCGGCGGCTTTGGCAGTACGGGCGAGAAATAAACTGTACCCTTAAAAATTAAATAATACTAAAATTTAAATTACAGGTTTTAAAAGACTGCTTGTAAGTGCAAACGCGCTTGCAGGCAGTCTTTTTTTGCGTAAAAACGGAGTTAAGTTAAAGGTCAATAGTAGAAATTTTATTTTAAAAGTGACATAATACATAATAATTGATTGTAAAATAAAGTTATAGATAAGATTTAAATAAAAATTAAACTCAGGGTGAGAAAACGTGGCAGAAAATCTGCAAAAAATAAATAAGTATACCAATATTATTCTACCGTTTGTATTAATTTGTGTTGACTACATCGCCATAATATGTGCAGAAGAACTTGCATTTAACTTCCGTAACTTCTATACAGGTAACAGCAACCTGCATATCTCCTGGCTCAACTTCTGGGTAGTATTCCCCTTACTTTACCTTATTTTCTTAAACATCGAACAACTCTATAACCGCCGCGCTCAGTTCTGGCAGATAATTCAAAAACTCTTTATCACCAGCTGCTACGCTGTTACAAGCATTATCATATTACTCTATATAGCGCGTATAGCAGGTTCAACCTCCAGAATGTTTATTGCAGTTTTCTGGATATTGAGCTTTATTCTGCTTGTCATTTTCCGCTACATAGTAAAAAAGATACTTGAAAAATATCAGCTGCTGCAAATACCGGTGCTCATTATCGGTGCAGGCAAAACAGCAGAACTACTTGTACAAGGCATTAAAAATGATGCCGGTATGGGCTATAAAATAATAGGCCTTTTAGAAGACAACAAAGTAGAAGAAGGAATATTAGAAAACTACCCAGTCTTAGGTAAATTCAGCGAAGCAGAACAAGTAATAGAAAAATATAAAATAAACCACGTCTTTATAGCAGCACCAGGTTTAGAACAAGGTAAACTAACAAAACTAATCTATAAAGTACAGCCCTTAGTAAAAAGCATGGGAGTAATACCAAACCTTGTAGGCGTACCCATGGGAGGCATAGAAGCAGAAAGCCTGTTTAATGAAAAGTTGATGCTGCTGCGCCTAAAAAATAACCTTGCGCGTCCTATTAACAGATGGATAAAAACAATCTTTGACTATGCGCTTACAATAACAGGCACAATAGCAATAAGCCCGATACTTATAGTAATAGCCTTATGGATATATAAAGACTCACCGGGGCCTGTAATATTTAAACATAGGCGTATAGGCAAAAACGGCAAAGAATTTAACTGCTATAAATTCCGCAGTATGTGTATAGACGCCAAAGAGCGTTTAGAAGAGCTGTTAAAAACAGACCCGGAAGCAAAAGCAGAGTATAAGAAATACCATAAACTTGAAAATGACCCAAGAGTAACGAAATGCGGAAAATTTTTGCGTAAAACAAGTATCGATGAATTACCGCAAGTTTTTAATGTACTTAAAGGTGAAATGAGTTTAATAGGGCCACGTCCATATATGGTAAGTGAATACCAAGAAGAAAAAGAAATGTTAAAAAATATAATACTTGCAAAACCAGGAATAACAGGGTATTGGCAAGTATCGGGAAGAAACGATGTGACCTTTAAAGAAAGAATAGCAATGGAAGAATGGTATGTAACAAATTGGAATTTATGGATAGATTTAATAATTTTATATAAAACATTTAAAGTGGTATTTAGCAAGAAAGGTGCGTATTAAGTTTGGATAAGCCTATTAGGGTATTACAAATAATAGGAGATGTAGTAGGAGGCGGAGTTGAAACGGTAATAATGAATTATTATCGTAATATTGACAGAACAAAAATACAATTTGATTTTGTAGTACACAAAGGTGCTCTGCCACAATATATTGCACAAGTAAAAAAGTATGGCGGAAAAGTATATGAAATAACATCGTACAAAAGTAATATTTTAAAATATACTTATGAAATTTATAAAATTATAAAAGAAAATAATTATGAGATTGTCCACTCTAACATGAATTCGTTAAGTGGTTTTCCTTTATTTGCAGCGTATTTAGCATGTGCGAAAGTACGTATATTGCATAACCATACAACAGATAACCCTGCAGAAGGCATAAGAACAATAGCCAAAAGAATACTTCGTCCATTTGCAAGATTATTTGCGAATCAGTATTGGGCTTGCAGTAAATTAGCTGCCGAATGGATGTATGGCAAGAATGCAGTAATAAATGGCAGGGTAACAATTATAAATAACGCGATAAACCTTGAAAAATTTAAATTTAATAAAGAAAAGCGTGAAGGACTAAGGAAAGAATTTTGTTTAGAAAATTGTTTTGTAATCGGTCATGTAGGACGATTTATGAAACAAAAGAACCATGAATTTTTGATTGATATTTTTAATGAAGTATTAAAACAAAAGAAAAATGCCAGATTGTTGTTTATTGGAGATGGCAAGCTAAAGCAGCAAATAGAGGAAAAAGTAAAAAAATAGGAATAGAAAAAGATGTTATATTTTTAGGTGTAAGGAACGATGTAGCAGATTTGTATAACATTATGGATATATTTGTGTTTCCATCATTTTATGAAGGGTTAGGAATGGTTGTAATAGAAGCGCAAGTTAACGGATTATCTGTTGTAGCATCTGATGCTGTACCTAAAGAAGCTAAAGTAACGAAAAATATTAGATTTTTAAATTTACGCCAGCCTAAAACAGAATGGTGTAATGCAATATTAAAAGCAGAACGCAAAGAAATTGTAAATAATGAAGATATTTTGCTAAAAAATTTTGATATAAAAAGCGAAAGTAGAAAATTGGAACATTTGTATTTGAAGTTTTAAATTGGTGTAGAAAAGGTAGCTAAAATGAAAATTTTTGTAGAGTTGTTTCATGGTTTGGGTGATACAGTCTGTGCGTTACCTATGTTAAAAGTTTTAAGAGATAATTATCCTGACGCATACATATTGATTGCAGTAAAAGGGCAGGCACAAGCAGACATAATAAAATCTTCAAATATAGCTATAGATGAAATAATTCTTTGGAATGTATATAAGAATTCTATTTTGAATAATATAAAAATAGTACTTAAATTGCGTTCTTCTAAATTTGATTATGGTATAAATGCAGTTCATACTCCGGTAACAAAAGCTAAATTGTTAATGAAAGCTGTTGGTTGTAGAAAGTGTATAGGCATTCAGCACCAGCTTAATAAAAGTTTTGATGATTTAAAAGATAAATATCACTTTGTAGAAGCGAATCTATTGGCAATTAAACCAATTTGTAAGCTGCCGGAAATAAAAATATATCCAAAGCTTTACGTGAATGACGGAAGCTTAAATAAAATACAAAACAAATTTTTAAAATTAAATAATATAAAGCTAACTATTGGTATTTGTATTGGCAATGGTGACTTTAGCTTAAAAAATAAATGGATTAGAACAGGAAAAGTTATTACCAGGGGCTGGGGCATAGAAAATATAAATGAATTGATAAAAGAATTATTGAAAAATAGATATAATGTTGTGCTTTTTGGCGGAAATCAAGAAAAAGAGTTATTAAGGCATATTAATATACAATTGTTAAATAATAAAAACTTATTAAATTTAGTAGCAGCAACAGATATAAAGGAATCCATTGCAGCGGCAAATTTATGTAATTTAGTTATAGGTATTGATACGGGAATGCAGCATATAGCAGCAGCAAGTGGAGCAAGAACATTGTCTATATTTGGACCGACAAATCCTATCACGCATGGTGCATACTCAGATAGTGCTGAATTTGTTGAAGCAGATGTAGTATGTAAATATTGTTATGGAAGCAAAATGTATGTTAAGTGCGTTGATAGAAAGTGTTTGAGGAATATTAGTGTTGATGTTGTATTAAATAAAATTCGAGAAATAGTATAGGTGGTAATGGATGAAACCTAAAGTAGTAATTGCATTATCTATTTATAAACCTAATTTAAAATGGTTGGAAGAATTATTGATTTCATTAAATAATCAAACTTATCAAAATATAGAACTATTGGTTTGGAATGATTTTCCAGAAGATAAGTATGAATATAATAGATTTTTTAGTAAATATATTAAAAATTTTAAATTTTATATAAAAGGTGGAGATAAAAATTTAGGTGTTAATGGTGCGTTTGAGGAATTAACTCGTTGGGCTGAAGGAGATTATATTGCTTATTGCGACCAAGATGACATTTGGATGCCAGAGAAGATTGAGAAGATGGTGGATGTTATAAAAAGCACTAAAGAATATTTAGTTTTCAGTGATGTAGAAATTATTGATAATAACTCAAACATTATTGCGAAAACTGGAAAAGGTTTTTTTGCACAAGAGAGATTATATGGTAAATATATAAATTTTAGATATATATTAATGCATAATTATATACATGGTTGTACTATGCTAGTAAATTTGGCCTTTGCTAAAAATATATTGCCATTTCCTAAAAATATAAAAAATGAATATCATGATTGGTGGATTGCCACTTATGCAGCCGGATTAAGTAAAATAAAATTTATTGAAATACCTCTAATAAAATATAGAGTGCATAATTTTAATGAAAGTAGTTTGTTTAAAAATATTGAAGATAAAAATACATATTATCAAAATAGAATATTGGTATTTAAATCAAAAATTGATTATGTTTATGAACGATTAAAATTTATTAAAAGTGTTGATGCAGAATTAAATAAAGTCAAAAATTATGCAGATATTAGAGTTAATTATTATAAAAATCCAGATGTAAATAAATTTTTAAAAATTTGGCGATTTAGAAATTATAATTTGCAAGCTACATATTTTGAAATATTATTGCCTATAATTCCAAATTTTGTGTTGAAAAGATTTTTTAAATTTTTAAGAAAAAGATCAAAAAAGGTGAGTTACTAAAATGAAAGGTATAATTTTAGCAGGAGGCAGCGGTACTCGTCTTTATCCGCTGACGATGGTTACAAGTAAACAATTATTACCAATATATAATAAACCGATGATTTATTATCCGTTATCTACGCTTATGCTTGCAGGGATTAGAGAAATTTTAATAATTTCTACGCCGCATGATTTGCCTAATTTTGAAAAATTGCTAGGTAATGGCGAAAGATATGGGCTTAAATTAAGTTATAAAGTTCAGCCTTCGCCAGACGGTTTGGCACAAGCCTTTGTTTTGGGTGAAAAATTTGTTGGCAATGATAGCTGCGCTTTGATTTTGGGTGATAATATTTTTTACGGCGCAGGCTTAAGCAAACACTTAAAACAGGCTGCCGCTAATAAAACCGGCGCAACTGTTTTCGGTTACTATGTAGATGATCCAGAGCGCTTTGGTGTTGTTGAATTTGATGTTGACGGCAAAGCCGTATCTATTGAAGAAAAACCTGCTCAACCTAAAAGCAACTATGCAGTAACCGGCTTATATTTTTATGATAACAATGTTTGTAAGTATGCTAAAACACTTAAGCCATCCGCCCGCGGCGAATTGGAAATTACCGACTTAAACAAAATTTATCTGCAAAATGATAAATTAAATGTAATTACTTTGGGGCGTGGTTATGCCTGGCTTGATACCGGAACAATAGATAGCCTTAACGAAGCAACTGAATTTGTAAAAGCAGTAGAAACAAGAACCGGTATCCCTATTGCTGTACTTGAAGAGATTGCATACAATAACGGTTGGATAACTAAAGAGCAGCTTTTGGAAAGCGCAGAAAAATACGATAAAGCACCTTATGGGCAATATCTTAAAAAAGTAGCAGATGGTAAAATAAAATATTAATCGTTAGAGGATAGTAACTATGAAAATAACAAAAACAAAACTTGAAGGCGTAGTAATAATAGAACCGGATGTATTTGGTGATAATCGTGGCTTTTTTATGGAAAGCTGGAATAAAAAGAAAATGTTAGAATTAGGTTTTGATTATGATTTTGTGCAAGATAATCATTCTAAAAGTACGGTAAAAGGAACGTTGCGAGGGATTCACTTTCAAAAAGGTGATAAAGCTCAGGCAAAACTGGTACGCTGCATAAAAGGTGCTGTACTTGATGTAGCAGTTGATTTACGCAAAAACAGTCCAACTTTTAAACAATGGGTAGGGGTAGAACTTAGCGAGGAAAATAAAAAGCAGCTTTTAATACCGCGTGGGTTTGGTCATGGCTTTGTAACTTTAACCGATGATGTAGAATTTTTGTACAAAGCAGATAATTACTATGCACCAGAAGCGGAAGGCGGCATTCGCTGGGATGATCCAGAAATAGGAGTGAAGTGGGAAGTAAAAAATCCCATATTGTCTGAAAAGGATAAAGTAAATCCGTTTTTACAAAATTTTATAAAGGAGATTTAATTTTATGAATAATGAAGAAAAGAAGTATGTTGCGTTTTGTTGTGATAATAATTATGCAAAATATCTTATGACAACAATTAATAGTATTTGTATAACTAATATAAATCAAAAAATTGTTTTTTGTATTTTTTCTTCAGATTTAGATAATCAAAGTAAGGAGGCAATAAAAAGTTTAATACTTAATGTCCCCCCGTATAATAAAGAATATTTGTTTTTTGACATAGATGACAATAAACTTGAAGGTGTTTTATTAGATAATTTGGATAATCGTATTACTATAGCGACATGTTATAGGTTTTTTGTTCCATATTATTTAAATAATATTTGCGATAAAGTATTGTATTTAGATGTAGATTTATGTGTAACGAATGAGCTTGATGAATTATTTTCAGTTAGTTTAAATGATAATATAATTGGAGCTGTTAATGAGGTTGTTCCTTATCATAGAGAATTAAAAATTGAAAATTGAAAATTATTTACTACTTTCGCCCGTGTGTAACAGAATTGGTTAAAATGAGATTTATCACGGTAATTGCTATATTTATTTTCTTATCTTCCTGCAGACAAGTAAAAAATACGGAGCTTCCTATTGCCCAGGTTTTTGAAAGCACCCTCTACCGGAATGAAATTTCTGAATTCATTCCTCAGGGTACTTCTCAGGAAGACAGTCTTCTGATGGCACAAAGTTATATCCGGAATTGGGTGACCCAAAAACTCTTATTGCATAAAGCGATAGAAAATCTTTCGGGTGAAGAAGCTGGAATCCGGAAACAGGTGGAGGATTACCGAACTTC
>OKST01001317.1_pt1 | contig 12070 bp, 12 predicted proteins | sample 1606341 | NCBI WGS metagenome assembly OKST01 (sample SAMEA3879563, study PRJEB24766) | human gut metagenome | biome: human-associated habitat; feature: feces | place: USA | collected 1985/1987 | reverse complement strand
CTTCCACCGAGATTCCCATTCAGGACGAAGAACATCTGAAGGAACTGATCGGAGAGGATGCAGCGGACAAGCTGCTTGGCGAGGTGGAACTGTTGGACGGTGCCAGCGCAGAGTTTGATCTGGAGGAAGTGCAGAAGGGTAACCTGACCCCGGTATGCTTCGGATCTGCTTTGACCAACTTCGGTGTGGAGATCTTCTTAAAGCATTTCCTGAATATGACTACCACGCCGCTGCCAAGAAAAGCAGACATCGGCATGATCAACCCGACGGAGCATGAGTTCAGTGCCTTTGTTTTCAAAATCCAGGCTAACATGAACAAGGCTCACAGAGACCGTATCGCATTTATGAGAATTTGTTCTGGAAAGTTTGAAGCCGGCATGGAGGTGAACCATGTGCAGGGCGGCAGAAAGATTCGTCTGACACAGCCGCAGCAGATGATGGCATCAGAGCGAACAATCGTAGAAGAGGCATATGCCGGAGATATCATTGGTGTATTTGATCCAGGTATTTTCTCAATTGGAGATACAATATGTTCTCCTAAGATGGGTAATATGGCATTTGACGGAATTCCAACATTCGCACCAGAGCATTTTGCCAGAGTGCGTCAGATGGATACAATGAAGCGTAAGCAGTTCATTAAGGGAATCAGTCAGATTGCTCTTGAAGGTGCTATTCAGATTTTCCAGGAATATAATACGGGTATGGAGGAAATCATCGTCGGTGTTGTCGGCGTCCTGCAGTTTGACGTTTTAAAATACCGTCTGGAGAACGAGTACAACGTGGATATCCGTCTGGAGAACCTGCCGTATGAGCACATCCGCTGGATCGCAAACAAAGAGGAGATCAACCTGGACCGTATTCAGGGTACATCCGATATGAAGAAGGTCATGGACCTCAAGGGAAATCCGCTGCTTCTCTTTGTCAATCCGTGGAGTGTCGGCATGGTACAGGATCGAAACAAAGACCTTGTGCTGACCGAATTCAGCAAAAACTAAGAACAAAAGAGCGGGATGCCGCTTAAAAAGGAGAAGGAATGAACTTATTCGATATTCTGGGCCCTGTGATGGTCGGTCCGTCGAGTTCGCACACAGCGGGGGCAGTGCGGATTGGATGGATGACGCAGAAACTTCTCGGGGAACAGCCGGTGGAAGCAAAAATACTGATGTACGGTTCCTTTGCCGCAACGGGAAAGGGCCATGGAACGGACCGCGGTCTCGTCGCGGGTCTTCTCGGCATGCGGCCGGATGACGAGCGGATTCCGGACAGCTTTGAAATTGCCCGGAAGATGGGTCTTTCCTATTCATTCGGCATCGCCAATCTGACGAGTGCCCATCCGAACAGCGTCGTTCTGGAAGTAAAGGGAAAAAGCGGCCGGACGCTCGAGGTGCAGGCGTGCTCCCTTGGCGGCGGCCGTATCATGATCAACCGCCTCGACGGGCTGGATGTCAACTGCAGCTGCGAGATTCCGACCCTGATCGTCCACAATCTGGACCAGCCGGGCCACGTAGCCGAGGTTACGTCGATGCTGGCACATAAGTCAGTCAACATTGCGAATATGTCCCTCTACCGCGACAAGAGAGGCGGATCGGCCGTCATGGTCGTGGAGATGGATCAGCCGCTTCCCAAAGAGTCGCTGGAATGGCTGGAGCATCTTGAGGGCATTGTAAAGGTAACATACATCAACGTAACGGAAGGAGAAGAGGACGATGTCTTATAATTCACTGGAAGAAATTGTCCGAGAGTGCCAGGAAAAAGACCTGCCGTTTGATGAAGTCATCCTTCTGGACGATATGAATGAGAGAAATGTAAGCCGCGAAGAGTCCATTGAGACGATGCGCGGCATGTGGGAAGCCATGAAAGGCGCTGAACGGAATTACGACGGTTCGCTGCAGTCGAGAAGCGGTCTTGTGGGCGGCGCCGGAAAGACGATGCGCGCGTATGTCGAGAGCGGGAACACGCTCTGCGGACCGTTTGTCGGAAAAGTTATGGCATCTGCACTTGCGATGGGTGAGTCAAACGCCTGCATGAAGCGGATCGTTGCAGCACCGACCGCAGGAGCGTGCGGTGTGCTTCCGGCTGTGCTCGTGAATTACCAGAAAGAGAAGGGGACAGCGGATGAGCAGATTGTGCGTGCGCTCTACACGGCAGCCGGTATCGGCCAGGTCGTTGCGGCGCGGGCCTACATTGCGGGCGCTTCCGGCGGCTGCCAGGCCGAAATCGGAACAGCAAGCGCGATGGCGGCAGGCGCACTGACCGCACTTGGCGGCGGCACTCCGTCCCAGATCACGCATGCGGCAGCGATGGCATTAAAGAACCTGCTCGGTCTCGTGTGTGACCCGGTCGGCGGTCTTGTCGAGGTCCCGTGCGTCAAGCGGAATGTGATCGGTTCCGTGAATGCACTTTCTGCGGCGGACATGGCACTTGCGGGAATCATAAGCCGCATTCCGCCGGATCAGGTGATCGATGCGATGCGGGAAGTCGGCGACCAGATGCATCCGAGTCTGCGCGAAACCGGCCAGGGCGGCCTTGCCAACACGCCGGCAGCACGCGAGTGGTGCGCGGCACAGGAAGAAGAATAAAAAAAACTTTTATTTTCGGAAAACTTTTGGTATAATAAAGGAAAGTCAGCCAAGGAGGAGGTTCTTTAAGATGGCAGAGGCAAAAATTCAGAAAAGAAACACTTATACGATATATGATGACGAAGGAATCGGAACCGTGCAGATTGCAGACGAGGTGGTAGCTATTATCGCAGGACTTGCGGCAACGGAAGTGGACGGGGTAGCCTCCATGGCCGGAAATATTACCAACGAATTAGTCAGCAAGCTTGGCATGAAAAATCTTTCCAAGGGTGTCAAAGTTGATGTACTCGACGGCGTTGTCTGCGTGGATCTTGCCCTCAATCTCAAATATGGATACGAGATTCCGGCAACCTGCAAAAACGTACAGGAAAAAGTAAAAACAGCGATCGAGAATATGACAGGCCTGGAAGTTTCCGATGTCAATGTAGCCATTGCAGGCGTGAATATGGAACAGACGAAATAAAAAACAACGAACCGCGAGGGAATAAGGCGACCCCTTACAACCCCGCGGTTCTTGTTAACTATTCAGAGCCAGATGAAATGGAAGAAAAATAGTTAATTAACTATACAGGAAGGAATTAAAACAGACAATGAACAGAAGCAAACTTCGCGAAAATATTTTTAAACTTCTCTATACCGCAGAGTTCCAGGAGAAAGAGGAGATGCCGCAGCAGATGTCTCTTTACTTTACGTACTCTGACGACAACGACGAGGATGAAGAAGTAACCGTAAGCGAAAAAGATCAGACTTATATGGAAGAGAAATACCATCATGTGACCGAGCACATCCCGGAAATCGACGAGATGCTGAACCGTACTTCCGAGGGCTGGAAAACGACCCGTATGGGAAAAGTAGACCTGGCGATCCTGCGTCTTGCCGTTTACGAGATGAAATTCGACGAGGACGTTCCGGTCGGTGTAGCCATCAACGAGGCCGTTGAGCTGGCAAAACGCTTCGGCAGAGACCAGTCTCCGTCCTTTATCAACGGTATTCTTGGAAAACTGGCAAGAGAAGAAGATGAGAAATAAAAATCAGAATGTTTACACCGTAGGCCAGGTCAATTCATACATCAAAAACATCTTTGACCAGGACTATATGCTCCGCCGGATTTACGTCAGCGGAGAAGTAAGCAACTGTAAATACCATCCGTCCGGCCACATCTATTTTTCCTTAAAAGATGCGGAAGGAACCATTTCCTGTGTCATGTTCGCCGGTTCGCGGCGCGGCCTTGCCTTCCCGATGCGGGACGGCGATAACGTGATTGTCGGCGGCAGCATCAGCGTCTATGAGCGGGACGGAAAGTATCAGATCTATGCAAAAGAGATCACAAAAGAGGGCGCCGGCCTTTTATACGAAAAGTATCTGGCCCTAAAAGCAGAACTGGAAGAGATGGGCATGTTTGCCCCGGAGTACAAGCAGCCGATTCCTGCGTATGTAAAGAAAATCGGCGTTGTCACAGCACCGACGGGAGCTGCTGTGCAGGATATCAAAAACATTGCACTCCGCCGGAATCCCTTTGTCCAGATCATCCTCTACCCGGCCCTGGTGCAGGGAGAGGGAGCGGCGGACAGCATCGTGGAGGGCATCCGCCGTCTGGACGCACTGAATCTGGATGTGCTGATCGTGGGCCGCGGAGGCGGTTCGATCGAGGATCTTTGGGCGTTCAATGAGGAAAAAGTAGCGCGTGCCGTTTTTTCCTGCCATACGCCGGTGATCTCCGCCGTCGGCCATGAGACCGACACAACGATCATCGATTTCGTGGCAGATCTGCGCGCCCCGACCCCGTCCGCAGCGGCGGAGCTGGCGGTCGCTGATGTCCGCGCGGTACTCAACACACTGGAAAATTATAAAAGCCGCATGAACCATGCGATGGCAAACCAGACGCAGAGAGCGAGAAGCCGCCTTCTGCAGTACGAGACAAAGTGGAAGTATCTCGGATCGGAAAATAAGATCCGTGACCAGAGAGCACGCCACGCCGAGCTGGAGCGTCGGTATACAGATGCGATGGAAGAAAAGCTCAAAGAAGCGCGCCACCGCCTTGCCCTTTACATTCAGGCGATGAAGGGTCTGTCTCCGCTGGACAAGCTGAACCAGGGCTATTCCTACGTGGAAAAAGAAGGAAAAGCCATCACTTCGGTGCAGGATGTCAAAGAAGGTGATCTGCTCGAAATCTGTGTATCAGACGGAAAGATCACAGCGCGCGCAGAGAAGACATCGGCCGTATCCTGGATGGAACAATCGTGAAAAAGCAGAGAATCGAGAAAACATAGGAAATATGGAAGCAGAAGAGAGAAAAGAAGAAGGAACCCCTTCCGGTGAGACACTGGAAGCAGCATTTGGAAAACTGGATCAGATGCTCGAAACGCTGGAGAGCAGCGATGTCAGCCTGGAAGACTCCTTTCGTTTATACAAGGAGGGAATGGAGCTTTTGAACGAATGCAGTCAGAAAATTGACCGCGTCGAGAAAAAAATGCTCCAGATGAATGAGGATGGAACATTCAGAGAATTTTAAAGCGGTACTCGAAGAAAAAACGCGGGAAGCGGAAAGTATCATTGCCGTTTACCTGCCGAAAGAGGAAGGCTTTGCAAAGGAACTGGCAAAAGCCATGAATTACAGTATGACAGCGGGCGGAAAGAGGCTTCGTCCGCTGCTTTTGCAGGAGAGTTTCCGTCTGTTCGGCGGAACCGGGGAGGCTGTAAAACCATTTATGGCAGCCATGGAGATGATTCACACCCATTCCCTGATCCACGATGATCTCCCTGCGATCGACAACGACGATTACCGCCGCGGAAGAAAAACGACCCATGTCGTCTTCGGGGAGGCCGTCGGCGTGCTGGCAGGAGACGCCCTTTTAAACTATGCATACGAGACAGCCTGGAAAGCCTTTCCACTGGAGGAGCACACCGACCGCGTAGTGCGTGCTTTTGGCATTCTCTGTCAGAAAACCGGAATTTCCGGCATGTTGGGCGGTCAGAGTGTTGACGTGATGAATGAAAAAGCCGGCCATTTCGCCATCGACCGTGAGATGCTGGACTACATTTACGAGAACAAGACTTCGGCGCTTTTAGAGGCTGCCATGATGGCAGGTGCGGCACTTGCAGGAGCAAACGGCGATGATCTTGACGCGCTCTGCCGGATTGCCTCCAAAGTCGGAATCGCGTTCCAGATCCGGGACGACATCCTGGATGTCACATCCACGATGGAGGAGCTTGGAAAGCCGGTTTTCAGCGATGAAAAGAATGAAAAAACAACGTATGTGACGATGTTTGGCACAGACGGGGCGGAGCAGGAGGTAAAACGGCTCACGAAAGAGGCCGTAGACGAACTGAAAAATCTGTCCTGTCCGGGAGATAAAATATTTCTGGAAGAGCTGTTTGAATCTCTGACTTCCAGAAAAAAGTAAGGGATGATTTCATGTTAGAAAAAATACAGAAACCAAACGATATTAAGAAGATTCCGGCGGACCAGCTTCCGGCGCTTGCAGAGGAAATCCGGGAATTTATTATCGAGTCTTTGAGTAGAACCGGCGGCCATCTGGCGTCCAATCTTGGTGTCGTGGAACTGACGATTGCGATGCACCGCGTCTTCGATCTTCCAAAAGACAAGCTGATCTGGGATGTGGGACACCAGTCCTACACGCACAAGATTCTGACCGGGCGGAAAGACGGGTTTGAAACGCTGCGCCGGGAAGGCGGCATCAGCGGATTCCCGAAGCGGAGCGAGAGTGACTGCGATGTATTCGACACCGGCCACAGCTCGACCTCGATTTCCGCAGGCGTCGGCTATGTGCGTGCACGGGAACTGAAAAAAGAAAATTATTCCGTTATTTCGATCATCGGAGATGGTGCGCTGACCGGCGGCATGGCGTACGAGGCGCTGAACAATGCGGCCAGCCTGAAATCGAATTTTATTATCGTTTTAAATGACAACGAAATGTCGATCACCGAGAATGTCGGCGGTATGTCATCGTACCTGTCCGGCCTTCGGACGGCATCGGCGTACACGGATTTCAAGATGGATGTCACAAAGGCATTGAACCGCATTCCGGGCATCGGACCTGGCATGGTGGATGCGATGCGGAAGACGAAAAGCAGCATCAAACAGATCATCATTCCGGGCATGCTGTTTGAGGATATGGGACTTACGTATTTAGGTCCTGTGGACGGCCACAACATTCCGCAGCTGATCAAGACCTTCCAGGAAGCAAAACGGTTTGAAGGACCGATTCTGGTGCATGTCCTGACACAGAAGGGCCGCGGCTATGAGCCGGCGATTCGCCACCCGGCAAGATTCCACGGTGCGGGTCCGTTCGATGTGAAAACAGGATTGCCGGTTGGAAAATCCAATCCGACGTACACGGATGTCTTTTCCACGGTCATGCGGAAAATGGGAGATCGAAGAAAGGATGTTGCGGCAGTCACGGCGGCGATGATGACCGGTGTCGGACTGAAACGCTTCTCCAACATGTTCCCGGACCGCTGTTTCGATGTGGGAATCGCAGAAGAGCACGCGGTGACATTTGCAGCGGCACTGTCACTCGGCGGCATTACGCCTGTCGTTGCGATTTATTCTTCATTCCTGCAGCGGGCGTACGATCAGATCATGCATGACGTCTGTATGCAGAATCTCCATGTCGTCTTTGCGATTGACCGCGCCGGTCTTGTGGGCTACGACGGGGAGACACACCACGGCATTTTCGACCTTTCCTATCTGGGTTCGATGCCGAATATGACAATTCTTGCACCGAAGAACCTCTGGGAGCTTTCGGATATGATCAAATTTGCGGTCGATTACGACGGCCCGATCGCGGTGCGCTACCCGAGAGGGGAAGCGTATACGGGATTAAAAGAGTTCCGTGCGCCCATCTGCCTCGGAAAATCAGAAGTGATCCATGAGGGAAGCCGTGTTGCACTTCTTGCCGTCGGCAGTATGGTAAAAATGGCAGAAGAAGTGCAGAAACAGTTAAAAGAGCGGATGGATATGGATGCGGCGCTTGTGAATGCGCGGTTCGTCAAACCAATCGATGAAGAACTTCTTCGAAGCTTTGCCGATACGTATGAGCTTGTCGTAACACTCGAGGAAAATGTAAAAGACGGCGGCTTTGGAGAGCGCGTCCTTGCTTTTGCCGAGGAAGAAGACCTTCCGTTCGGCGTGGAGATCATTGCACTGCCGGACCGCTTTATTCCGCACGGAAGTGTATCATACCAGATGAAACAGGTCGGCTTTACGCCGGAAGATATCTGCGGCAGAATTGAGGAATACTACAGAAAACGGGGGCAGGAAGAAAGATGAAAAAACGATTAGATGTATTACTGGTAGAACGGGGCCTTGCCACATCGCGGGAAAAAGCGAAAGCCATGATTATGGCAGGAGAAGTTCTGGTGGATAATGAGCGGGAGGACAAAGCCGGTTCCATGTTCCCGGAAGAAGTGGAGATTGTCTTAAAAGGAAAACCACTGCCGTATGTGAGCCGCGGCGGCTTAAAATTAGAGAAAGCAATGAAAAACTTTAACCTTACCCTGGATGGAAAGGTCTGCATGGATGTCGGAGCATCCACCGGCGGCTTTACTGACTGTATGCTGCAGAACGGCGCCGTCAAGGTATATTCCGTGGATGTCGGCCACGGCCAGCTCGACTGGAAGCTGCGGAACGATCCGCGCGTTGTCTGTATGGAGCGCACGAACATCCGTTACGTCGTGACGGAGGATATCGAGGAGAGACCGTCCTTCGTATCGATCGACGTATCGTTTATCTCCCTGACCAAGGTGCTGCTTCCGGTCCGAAATCTGATGGAAGAGAACGGCGAAATTGCAGCTCTGATCAAGCCGCAGTTTGAGGCAGGACGCGAAAAAGTCGGCAAAAAAGGTGTTGTCCGTGATCCGGCTGTACACAAAGAAGTCATTGAGATGGTCATTTCCTATGCGAAAAGCATTTCCTTCGGCGTGCGCCATCTGGAATTTTCTCCGATCAAAGGACCGGAGGGAAATATCGAGTATCTCGTTCACCTTGTCCGGCTGCCGGACGGCGTGACAGAGGAAGAGACCAATGTCGATGTAGACGCCGTTGTAAAGAGCGCACACGATACACTGGATAAATAAAAGGGTTAAGGAGCATGATATGGAGCGATTTTACCTGATCACAAACAGAGCAAAAGACCCGGACCTTACCGTGACAGACCAGATCAGGCAATATCTGGAGGAGCGCGGAAAAACGTGTCTTCTCTGCGATAACAGCGAAAAAGGGGAAAAATACCATTATACGGATCCGGCGAAGGTTCCGTCAGATATCGACGGCATTCTGGTGCTCGGTGGTGACGGCACGCTTCTGCAGGCAGCAGGCGACGTGGTGGATTTACAGATTCCACTGCTCGGCATCAATCTGGGAACGCTCGGCTATCTTGCGGAAATCGACCGTGACACGCTTTATCCGGCGCTGGATCATCTGATGGCAGATGAGTATACGATTGAGCACCGCATGATGCTCTGTGGATCGATTTACCGGGACGGAAAGCTGATTGCGGAGGACGCGGCACTCAACGACATTACGATCACCCGTGAGGGAAACCTGCGTGTCGTCCGGTTCGACAATTACGTCAACGGGGAGTTTTTAAATTCCTACAGCGCCGATGGCATCATCATCGCAACGCCGACCGGTTCGACCGGCTACAGCCTCTCCGCGGGCGGCCCGATCATCTCACCGTCAGCCAGCCTGATGCTGATGACACCGCTTGCCCCGCACACCCTGAATACGAGAAGCATTGTCTTTCCGGCAGAGGATGTGATTGAGGTGGAGCTCGGGCCTTCGAGAGACGGCGGCATTGAACAGGGCATGGCATATTTTGACGGCGACACCCGCGTTCCGATGAAAACCGGCGACCGGATCGTGATCAAAAAGGCCAGACGGGATACTCTGATTGTGAAGATCAGCAACATCAGTTTTCTGGAGACATTAAGAAAGAAAATGGCAAACATTTAAGATATAGTTACTGGGGAAGGATGCTTGAAATGAAAATCGCGAGACATGCACAGATTATCAAATTAATTAACCAATATGACATTGAAACACAGGAGGAGCTGGCAAAGATTCTGAACGATGAAGGCTATAATGTTACGCAGGCTACTGTTTCAAGAGATATAAGAGAACTTAATCTGTCAAAAGTTTCTGTGGATGGTAAGAGAACAAGGTATGCAACACTTTCAAAGGACAAACCTGTTGCAAGTGATAACGGTTCTTAAAGAAGGCTTTGTATCAATGGATATGGCACAGAATATTCTTGTAATTAAGACTGCACCTGGAATGGCAATGGCTGTATGTGCAGCAATAGATGCACTGGAATGGAATGAGATTGTAGGTTCTATTGCAGGAGATGATACTATCATGTGTGCAGTAAGGACAGTTAATGATACTTTGCTTGTTATGAACAAGATTAAGAAACTTATTAAGAACAATTAATAGACAGAATTGAAAGGCAGGATATGTTAGTTAATTTACATGTTAAGAATCTTGCACTTATAGAAGAAGAGAATATTGATTTTGATGAAGGACTTAATATACTTTCTGGTGAAACCGGTGCAGGTAAATCTATTATTCTTGGTTCTATTAATGCTGCATTAGGAAGCAAGACATCACCTGATTTTATAAGGTCAGGATGTGAATATGGACTTTCAGAGATAACATTTGCAATACCAGAAGATAAGATTGAACGAATCAAAGAACTGGGGGTTATATCATGCGATGATGGTGAACTTGTTATTTCGAGGAAAATTATGGCAAATCGTTCGCAGATTAAGGTTAACGGACAGTCTTTTACATCAGCCCAGACAAGAGTTCTTGCACATGAACTGATTGATATTCACGGACAGCATGATAACCAGCTTCTTATGGATGAGAGTAATCATTTGTCTGTAATTGATGATTATGATAACAGTATTAATCCACTTCTTGATTCGTATAAAGAATGCTATAAGGAATATACTATATGCAAAAAAGCATATGAAAGTCTTTCTGGTGATGATGAATCAAGGATTAAAGAGATGGCTTTTCTTCAATATGAAATCAATGAGGTGTCGATGCTGCTTTCAGAAGGTGACAATAATCTTAGTGATATGGCAGGAGCTGCATTAAAGAATATGATAGCTGCAAGCGAATATGATGAATCTTTGAAAGATGACTGTGATATTCTGGCTGATATTGAGAATCTTATATCAGATGTGGCTCATAACCTTTCATCTTATATGGATGATTTTACATTTGACCAGTCTGAATTCAATACACTTGAAGAAAGACTTGATATGATTAATTCTCTTAAGATGAAATATGGCAAGTCGATTGAAGATATATTATCTGTTCTTGATGATAAGAAACAGAAGTTATCTGAATATGAGAATTATGATGAAGTTGTTGCTGCAAGAAAAGCTGAATATGATAGAGCTTATAAAAAACTTATGAATGCGGCTTCTCTTTTAAGCAGCCAGAGAAAGAAAACAGCACTAAATTTTTCGCAGGATATAATAAATGCCTTAAAACAGCTTAATTTTCTTGATGTAAGATTTGAAGCTGAATTTGAAGAGAAAAATCCTGATTCAACCGGAACTGACAATGTCAGGTTTATGATATCAACTAATCCGGGTGAAGATATGAAGCCTCTTGCAAAGATTGCATCAGGTGGAGAATTGTCAAGAATCATGCTTGCTATTAAAAGTGTAATGGCAGAGACAGATGTATCCAAAACACTGATATTTGATGAGATTGATGCAGGAATCAGCGGAAAGACGGCACAGCTTGTTGCAGAGAAGTTAAATACACTCTCAAAAACTCATCAGATAATATGCATTACCCATCTGCCTCAGATTGCGGCAATGGCTGATAATCACTATGTTATTGAGAAGTCTACTAAAGATAATCGGACAATAAGTAACATAACAAAGCTTTCATATGATGAAAGTATAGGTGAGTTAGCAAGAATGCTTGGCGGTTCAAGTATTACAGATGCAGTTGTGTCTAATGCAAAAGAACTTAAGAATATGGCACAGACGGCAAAAAATAATTAAATACATTTTAACTGAATTTACAGTAATACCCTTTTTTAAAAGTATTTCATTGGTCAATACTAATCTTAGAAGGATGGTGGATTGATATGAAGAATTTTAAAAAAGGGTTAATTTATGCCGGGGTTCTGGCATTTTGCATAGGTTTTGGAGCTTATATATACTGTAATTCAATTAAGAAAAAGATTCCAGATAAGCTATATATATATAAGCAGGATAAGGCTGTTTTTTCTATGGACATACCTGTTGTTGGTACTGTATATGACAGCAGTAATAATATATGTGCCGATAATATTGATTTTGGAAAGCAGGTTACAATCCAGTCGGGAAATACCGGTCAGTATTATGTGGATTATAAGCTTTTTGGACTGCTTTCTGTCGCAAGGACACATATGGAGGTAGTCGATGAAAAATACATTTATTCTGGTGGTTTTCAGGTAGGT
>OKST01001291.1_pt1 | contig 12434 bp, 10 predicted proteins | sample 1606341 | NCBI WGS metagenome assembly OKST01 (sample SAMEA3879563, study PRJEB24766) | human gut metagenome | biome: human-associated habitat; feature: feces | place: USA | collected 1985/1987 | reverse complement strand
CGCCAGCGCTACCTCAACCAGCCGTACGGCGACCAGACGATGCTTCTGCGCGCGCTGGCCTACAAGGTACATCCCTACCGCTGGGCGGCCATCGGACTGACGACGGAGCACATCGCCTCCGCATCGCCGGACGACGTCGGGGAGTTCTACCGCACCCACTACCACCCGTCGAACGCCATCCTGTCGATCTCGGCGGACATGGAGGAGGAGCGGATGCTGGAGCTGGCCGAAAAATGGTTCGGAGGGCTGCCGGACACGCCCCGCCCCGCCGCACCGATTCCGCAGGAGCCGCCGCAGGAGGCCCCGCGGCGCGAGGAGGTAGAACGCGACGTGCCGGCCACGACGGTCACCGTGGCCTACCGCATGGGGACGCGCACCTCGCCCGACTTCTATACGGCCGACCTGGTTTCGGACCTCCTGTCGGGCGGCGACTCCGGGCGGCTGTACCGCCACCTGGTCAAGGAACGGCGGCTGCTTTCGAGCGTCAATGCCTACGTGACGGGAGACCTGGACCCGGGGCTGTTCGTCTTCACGGGACAGTTGCTGCCGGGCGTGGCTCCCGAAGCGGCCGAAGCGGCCTTCCGCGAGGAGATCGAGGCGCTCCGAACCGACCCCATATCGCAGTACGAGACCGAAAAGGTCAAGAACAAATTCGAGGCGAACACGCTGTTCGGCGAGTTGAACGTGATGAACAAGGCGATGAACCTCGGGTTCTACGAGATGCTGGGCGACCTCTCCCTGATCAACCGCGAGGTGGACCGCTACCGCGCCGTCACCGACGAGGACATCCGCTCGTTCAGCCGCCGCACGCTTCGGCCCGAAAACAGTTCCACACTCATTTACAACGCCAGGAAATGACACAACCCCGCATAACTCCCTCGCAGGTCGAGGTCGCCGAAGCCCGCCGCACGACGCTGCCCAACGGCATCGGACTCTACACGCTCGCCTCCGACGATTTCGAGGTGCTGCGCATCTCGTTCGTCTTCCGCGCCGGATCGTCGATGCAGCACGCGCCTTTCGCAGCCTCCGCAACGGCCAATATGTTGAGCGAAGGCAGCCGCGACATGACGGCCCGGCAAATCGCCGAACAGCTCGATTTCTACGGCTCCTACTTCGAAGTCAATGTCGATCGGGACTACGTATATATCAGCTTCAGTTCGTTATCGAAATTTTTCGCTCCGACCCTCGAAGTCGCGGAACAAATCCTCCTGCAACCGCTTTTCCCGGAGGACGAATTGCGTGCCTATTGCGAAAAACGCAAGCAGGCCCTCACGATCGAACGGCGCAAGGTCGATACCGTCGTGCGTGAAATCTTCGCCGAAGCTCTCTTCGGCGACAAACATCCCTACGGCATCTCCTATCCCGAGAAAAATTACGACACGCTCACGCGTGCAGACCTGGAATCACTCTACCGCCGACTCTATACGGCCGAAAACTGTCTGGTCGTATGCAGCGGCCGCATCGGGGAGGAGGAGTTGCAAGGCATCGGCGCCCTGGCCGAAAAACTCCCCCGTGCCGACCGCAGCGCCACAGCCGAATTTCCGGCTCCCCGCAGCGAAGCCTATCGTTTCGTCGAAAGGCCCGACGCCGTGCAATCCTCGCTGCGCGTAGGGCGTCTGCTCTTCACCCGCACACATCCCGATTTCGTCGGGATGCAGGTCGTCGCTACGGTACTGGGCGGCTATTTCGGCTCGCGGCTGATGCAAAACCTGCGCGGCGAGCACGGTTACACGTACGGCGTGGGTGCCGCCATGGTCAATTTCGAGCGGGAGGGTTACCTGGGAATCGCTGCCCAGGTCGGAGCCGAGGTGACGGCCCCGGCACTTCGGGAAATTTACAACGAAATCGAACGGCTGCGCCGGGAGCCGATGCCCGAAGAGGAACTCTCGCTGGTGAAGAACATCATGACAGGCGAGGTGATGCGCATCCTCGACGGACCGTTCGGCATCGCCGACGTGACGATCGAAAACCTCCTCTGCGGCACGGACAACGGCGTCATCGAGGAGAACATCCGCCGGATACAGGCGATCACCCCGGCCGAGGTACAACGACTGGCCGTCAAATACCTCCACCGTGAAGACCTCACCACGGCCGTCGTGGGAGCGGTCGATCCAAAGCATGAGATTTAACGGGAAACGACTTCCTTCCATAAAACGCATACGGAATTATCCACTTTGATCTTGTATAACTATGTAACATAAAGATACGAAAATTATGGAAAGTAGGGCTTTCTCCCTACTTTTTTCTATAAATCATACAATGTTTCTTCTAATGTTTTTTCTTGTCTCTTTAATTCCTCCAAGTCTCTTTTCCTTTGCTTTATAATCTCCTTTCTCTTACGCTGTTCTTGTATTGGGATGTATTCAATTAGATAATTTTTGAATTTATCTTGGCTAATCGAAAGTTTTGAAGTCCCGTCTTTTAAGCGGCTTGTTATCTGCTTTCTTATTGACATAAAATAGAAAGAATAGTATTCCAAATCTAACGGGAATTGTATGTGATTCCTTTCTTGGAGTATTAGGCATAACGTACTTGCCATAAATTTGCCATTTACGTAATGGCATCTTCCGAGTGAACCTTCCGAATTATTTGCGTATATTATAGCCTCTCCTTCCATTTGGTACATATTATGTTTCTTCCATTTTTCAGAAGCCGTAATAAAGTCATATTCTCCATCTTCCTCGCCATCCTCTGATTGTAATTCACCTGTTTGTATAGTAAATAGCGTTGAAATAGGATAATAATTCATTTACCCTTTATGCTCAACAAATCCATAAGGTACTAAAGTATCACCATTATATATAAGCCTTTTTTCGCAAACGTCATATATTTCTTTTGATGAGTTAATTACATCATATATTGCATCTTCTATTGCATTCCATCTTTTGTATTTATCCACCCGACCTTTATGTTGTACACTAACAAGGCCATCGTCTACCAAATCATAAAAAAGCACTCGGTCATCTTTGCGATGACCGCCACTATCTTTAGTGAACCCAAATATAGAGGTATATACTGTTCTACCTTGTTCTCTGAATGTAGACAGGGGTAGTTTTATCACAAAATCTAAACGTGCCATCTTTAATACATCCTCAGTTCCACTCCCCACGTTTTTATTCAATGTTATACTCGGCATAACGATTATTAGTTTCCCATTTGGCTCCAACAACTCTAATGCTTTATATACAAACTGTATAGGTAAATTTTTCTCATACGGTGGATTTATAATACATTTTCTCGGCTTGTATGTTCGCTTAAATTCACTATATATTTTAGAACCAACTTCAATCAAGCTATTGCCAAATATCATATTACTTCGCCCATCCCCGTGCAAAAACATATTCGAACAAGCAAGGGCAAATAATGTCCTGTCTATCTCAAAACCATATAATTGATGCCTGTGTATGCGTTCTATTAGCTCATCGTTCCCCTTAGCAAGTTTAGACATAACCTCCATTGCCTCCATCAAAAAGCCTCCTGTACCTGTGCAAGTATCAAGGACAATATCATCTACGCTTAATCTTGCAAGCCTTACCATCAGATGTTTTATATGGTCTGGAGTTAGGATTATGTTCTTATTGTCAATCTTACCTGCTCTTGAAAGGAAAATCTTATACGCTTTTCCTAATATGTCTTGTTTTTCGTCAAACTCAAAAGGGGTAAATATGTTTTTTTCAATTTTTGATATGAGCTCTTTATATGGTTTCAATTCGTAATCTATGTCTAAAATAAAAGCAAATTGGCCCTTCCAATTTATCTCCTTTGAATAGCTATTGATTCTATTGTTTATTTGATTGACGATTGCTTCTATTATAGCCTTGTTTAAGTTGTGAGATTCAATAAGTTTGTATTTTGAAGTATCCTGCTGCTCTTTTGTGGGTGCTTGTATATTCTTGTATGTTATTCTAAAGTTAGTATCTTTAAGTGCTATCATGAGACCGGCAAAGAACAAACTACGTTCTGTGTCCTTTATCTTCATCGGCTCATGAAACGTATTATTCAATTCTGATAAAATAGTGTGTAATTTTTCATCAGAAATGCAGTCTCCAATTTTTTCCTTCCTATATATCTTCCTTAATGATTCAAGCGGAAGTAGCTTCCAATTAGTGTCTATTTCCTTGTATTTCCCTCCATTAAATTTGATGAATAATGAAGACTTGTACGTTCCTATTGTCTGTCCGGATATTGCAATTGCAAGAATATCTTTATCTATCTTATTGACCTTTGCGTAAAATTCAACTTCCTCGCAAGCGGCTTTATAATCATCCGCTTTCGCCTCCACGATAATCACAAAATCCTCATTCGCATTATCTCTAAAGAAATCGGGATAACCTTTATATCCCGTGCCTTTCTTTGATTTGAATCCGTAATGGGACGGTATGGCTGATTTTTCTATAAATGCTCCATTTCCGTAAAACTCTCTGAATATGTTTTCGGTTATAGTCTCACTTTTACTCCCTCCCCTCATTTGTAAATTATTATTCTTCATACCGTTATACTATTGCGAGTTCAACAAGTGAGGTAAAAGCCTCGTTATTATCCCTGTGGTTAAGACGGTAGTAGAACTCCGTCACATACTTCTGTATATACTTGACTGATACGTTATGGAACACTCCATATACGCGTCGTTTGAGTATCGCCCAAAAACTTTCTATACCGTTGGTGTGGATTCCATCTCCGAGAGAGTATGTTACAGTATGGTCTATTTTAAGACGGACGAAGTTGCGTTCATTCTTCTTGTCAAGAATGTTGTACCCTGAGAACTGGTCTGTCATAACAGTATTGTTGCCCTTGCATACTTTTTTGAGAACGGCGAAAAGTTGTTTGCCATTCAATTGTTTTCCCTCTTCATTATTATAATTGGCGACAACTGCGTGAACCTTGCCCGTGTTGCGCCCCTTTACACCGATTCCAGGTGTTTTCGATGTTCCGCAGCCTCTTTTCGGCTTGTTGTCCTCATCGTCCGAATGGTCGTTATTTTTGCGAGGCTTGCCGCCTAACATAAGTCTCGTCTATCTCCACGACTGCCTCGAATGTTTCCTTGTATTCCTCTTTCTCCATCGCCTTACGTATCTGCTGGAGCATACGCCACGCTGACTGATAAGAACCCATGCCCAACTCCCTTTTCAACTGCAAAGCAGATATTCCTTTTCGGGACACAAGAACGAGATTCATAGCATACAGCCACATACGTAAATCAAGATGCGTGTTCTCGAATATCGTACCCTTCAATGCGGAAAACTCGCTCTTGCAGTTATTGCAATACAGGAAACGATGATTATACTTTTGATGGTATATGCCTTTGTGTACGCTTCCGCATTTCGGACAGACATAGCCGTCTTTATACTTGGCCGCAACAATGAAATCTATCGCGCTGTTCTCGTCAGGGAACCTCTTTGTAAACTCAAAGTATGTCATATCTCTTTGCTTTTGATAATGCAAAGGTACGACTTTATTTCGGATTATACAAGATTAAAGTAGATAATTCAGAAATATATTCCGTTCGCATCCACCCACCGTGTCAGTTCGACGAAATCGGCGACCGAAAGCCGCTCGGCACGCTGCGTGAAGAAGGGATGTTCCGCCCCTCCGAAATCGCCGAAAGCCGCCCGCAGGGAGTTGCGCAACATCTTGCGGCGCTGGCCGAACGAGGCCTTGACCACGCGGACGAACAACCGTTCGTCGCAGTCGAGCCGGTCCACTCCGTTGCGGCGCAGACGCACGACGGCGCTCTTGACTTTGGGCGGCGGATTGAACACCGTTTCATTGACCGTAAACAGGTACTCTATGTCATACCATGCCTGCAACAACACGCTCAAGATGCCGTACTCCTTCGAGCCGGGAGGCTCCGCCAGACGCACGGCGACCTCTTTCTGGATCATCCCGACGCACTCCGGAATCAAGTCCCGGTTTTCGAGCACCTTGAAAAATATCTGGGACGAAATATTGTAAGGGAAATTGCCGATCACACGCAGTCCTTCGGGAAACAGCGTCCGCAAATCCATTTTCAGGAAATCGCCCTCCATAAGGCGGGGTGTAAATTCGGGATAATGCGCATGCAGATACGCCACGCTTTCGGAGTCTATTTCGGCGCCGTATGTCACGACATCCGTCCGTTTCAGCAAAAATCGGGTCAGAACACCCATGCCGCATCCCACCTCCAACACCGGACACGGTTTTTCGGACGTACCGCCGCCCAGCGAATCGCATATTTTGCGGGCAATATTGAGATCGACCAGAAAATGCTGGCCCAACGCTTTCTTCGCTCTTACTTCACTCATTCGTTTCGGTTGAATATCTTTCCCGGAGCCTCTATCCCGGACTCTTCCGGCACAGAGCCGATCTTCTCCGTCTCTGCCGACGGCGACCGCTTCGCGCCTACCGTCCGGCACCTCCCGGAGCGGACGCCCTCTTCGGCCGCTTATCGGAAACGTCGTACCCTTTCTCCGAACACCGTCGGGTGCGGGACGCGCACCCGTTCGATTCCGCTCCGACCACAGAAACGGCCCGAAGCCGCATCCGTCGGCCGGCATATTTTCCTTCACCGGACCGGCTCTCGCCCAACGACACCCCTCTGCCCTGATTTACCGGCCGCAGAAAGCTTCGGACTGGCCTTTCGGACACACAATCATCAGAGGTATTTCTTCACATCCTCGACATGCTTGCGAGGTTTCTTGTGAAATTCGTTGTAAAACATTGCGACGCCCGCGACGACGAAAAGCACCGGAATAATCAGGTTCGCATAATGACCGTCGTGCAAGCACCAAACGACATTGATCGTAAGCCACATGATCGTAGCCAGCATAAAAATCAACGCGACGGTCGCCGTCTTCTTGTTAAATTGTGCGTTCTTCTTTTTCATAGCTTCTCGATTTATGGTTAAACGATTCTCATTTGCTTTTTTTCCGCTCCCGCTCCCTGCGCCGATAATCCAGGATGAGGGCCGCCAGACTCCCGCCGAGCGCCAGCACCAAAAGTGCGCCTCCGGAGGTCGGATGTACGAACAGACATACGGCCATCACCACGATCATGATCGCTATGGATGCCATCAGTATTACCCTGAATCGCTGCAATCTATACCCCATATCTGCATAAGTTCGCGGGATTTCCCGCACTCTGTCTATAATAAGGAACTCTTCTGCCCGCCCCGTCAGTTGCCCTGTTCGCACATGAACTTGATACGTACCAGCCGGATCTCCTCCTCGGTATAGTCGCCGCCCAGCTCCTCGATCGCCTCGTCGAGCGAATCGCTCTGGGCATCCTCCTTGAAATAGAGGTAAATATCATTGGATTTATCCTCGTCGATCACCTGTTCGATGTAGTAGGAAATATCCAGTTTCGTTCCCGAATTGACAATCCCTTCGATCTCGGTCAGCAATTCGTCGAAATCGAGGTCTTTGGCCCGGGCGATATCCTCGAAATCCATCTTGCGGTCGATGGCCTGGATGATGAAAATCTTGTTGCCGGACTTGTTGCCCACCGACTTGACGATCATATCCTGCGGGCGGACGATCTCCTTCTCCTCCACATAGGCGCGGATCAGGCGGATGAACTCCTCGCCGAACTTGCGGGCCTTGCCCACACCCACGCCCGAGATGTTCTGCATCTCCTCGATGGTGATCGGGTACTGGATCGCCATATCTTCGAGCGACGGATCCTGGAAGATGACGAACGGAGGCAAATCATGCTGCCGCGCCACCTTCTTCCGCAAATCCTTGAGCATCGAGAACAGCTCCTCGTCGGCTGCCCCTCCTTTGCCCGTAGGAGCCACCGCATCGGTCTCTTTCTCCTCCTCGTCGTAGTCATGGTCGAGAGTTATATAGACCGGACGGGGTGCGGCGATGAACTCTTCTCCTTTGGCATTGATCGACAGCAATCCGTAATTTTCGATGTTCTTGTCGATAAGACCCATAATCAGCGCCTGGCGGATCACGGCTCCCCAATAACGGATGTCATGGTCCGCACCGGCCCCGAACCATTCGCTCTTGTTGTGTCCGTAACTCTTAATCAACGCGGTATTCTTACCGACCAGCACGCTGGCCAGGTAATCCGCCTTGAACTTGTCCCCCAGGTCGCGCAACGCCTCGAGCGCCATGCGAAGCGACGCCTGGGCGTCGATCTTGGGTTTGGGGTGGAGGCAGTTGTCGCAGCAGCCGCAGTTCTCCTCGGGATATTCCTCCCCGAAATAGTGCAGCAGCGTCTTGCGACGGCACATCGAACTTTCGGCGTACGACACGGTTTCGAGCAGCAGCAGCTTGCCGATCTCCTGCTCGGCCACCGGCTTGCCCTGCATGAACTTCTCCAGCTTCTGAATATCCTTATAACTATAAAAGGTAAGGCAGTGTCCGTCGCCGCCGTCGCGTCCCGCACGCCCCGTCTCCTGATAATATCCCTCCAGAGACTTGGGAATATCGTAATGGATCACATAGCGCACGTCGGGTTTGTCGATACCCATGCCGAAAGCGATCGTGGCCACGATCACGTCGGCCCGCTCCATCAGGAAGTCGTCCTGGTTGGCCGCACGTGTCTGGGCATCCATACCGGCGTGATAGGCCAAAGCCCGGATTCCGTTGGCTACGAGCAATTCCGTAAGCTCCTCGACCTTCTTGCGGCTCAGGCAGTAGATGATGCCGCTCTTGCCCTCGTGCTGCTTGATGTAACGGATAATCTCCCGGTCCACATCGTGCTTGGGCCGGATTTCATAATACAAGTTGGGGCGGTTGAACGACGACTTGAACACCGCCGAATCGAGCATGCCCAGATTCTTCTGGATGTCGAGCTGCACCTTGGGGGTGGCCGTGGCCGTCAGGGCGATCAGCGGCGCCGTGCCGATTTCGTTGATGATCGGACGGATGCGGCGGTACTCCGGACGGAAATCGTGCCCCCACTCCGAAATACAGTGCGCCTCGTCGATGGCGTAGAACGAAACCTTGACCTTGCGCAGAAACGCCACGTTGTCCTCTTTGGTGAGCGACTCCGGAGCGAAGTAGAGCAGCTTGGTCCGCCCCTCCAACACATCGTTGCGCACCTGCGCGACAGCGCTCTTGTTCAGGGAAGAGTTCAGGAAGTGAGCGATTCCCGCATCGTTAGAATAGGTGCGCATGGCATCCACCTGATTTTTCATCAGGGCGATCAGCGGCGATATGACGATCGCCACGCCGTCCATCAGCAGGGCGGGCAACTGGTAACACAAGGACTTGCCGCCGCCGGTAGGCATCAGCACGAACGTATCTTTTCCACTCAACACATTGCGAATCACGGCTTCCTGATTCCCCTTGAATGAAGAGAAGCCGAAATATTCTTTCAGTTTCTCGCGCAGCAGGGAATCTTCATTTTGCTTCATAACTCTTCTCAAACACAAATTTCAATGTAAAGATAAAAATAATTCGGAAAAAAACATAACTTTGTAAAAAAATTTCATAAAAAATGCGTCTTTACACCAGCGAGCTCGTCAAGAAATACAAAGCCCGCACCGTGGTGAACCACGTTTCGATCGACGTGAACCAGGGTGAGATCGTGGGTCTTCTGGGCCCGAACGGAGCCGGCAAGACCACGACGTTCTATATGATCGTCGGCCTGATCAAACCCAACGAAGGCCAGATCTTTCTCGAAGACGACAACGGCCAGGTAGCCGAACTCACCAAAGAGCCCGTCTATCGCCGGGCCCAGATGGGCGTGGGGTATCTGGCACAGGAGGCCTCGGTTTTCCGCCGTTTGAGCGTCGAGGATAACATCAAGGCCGTTCTGGAGATGACCGATCTGAAAAAGGACGAACAGGCCGCACGCTGCGAAGCGCTGATCGAAGAGTTCCGCCTTCAGAAAGTACGCAAGAGCCTCGGCATCCAGCTGTCGGGCGGCGAGCGGCGACGCACCGAAATCGCCCGCGCCGTAGCGATCAACCCGGCCTTCATCCTGCTCGACGAACCGTTCGCAGGCGTCGATCCGATCGCTGTCGAAGACATCCAGAGCATTGTCGCTACGCTGAAGAACAAAAATATCGGCGTCATCATCACCGACCACAACGTCGATGAAACGCTGGCCATCACCGACCGTACCTACCTGCTGTTCGAGGGTAAAATCCTCAAGGCGGGTTCGGCCGAGGAGCTGGCTGCCGACCCGATGGTCCGCAAGGTCTATCTGGGACAGCACTTCGAACTGCGGCGCAGTCCTACGCTCGACAAACTCCGCAAGGGACAGCCCGCGAGCGCAGCCGAAGAGAAGCCGTCCGAGGAGAAATAGACCATGCCCGCCTTCTGCCGGGCAATGTCCGGCGGATCGGCCTCGCGGAATCCGACTCCGGCTTACGACGGTGCGACCCCGCGCCGCACCGGAATCCGGAACCGTTTTCCGCCTGCGGCAAACGCCCCTTCCGGCAAAACCGGGAACTCCGAAACGAAGTTCGGAAAGGATTGCGGACTCACAACCGATTCCGGGAGCGTATCCCGAAAAAAAAACGAACAGACAACCATTTTCGAACACCGGTTTGCATCGTACAGTTCGCGCGAATCATTCCGGCTTCGGGAAATGGAAAGCGAAACAACGACTTTTTGACACGTGCCGCAGCGGACGTAAACTCCGACCTGCCGCACCGAAAAATACAGTAATTATCCGTCTATGGATCAATCCGTTCCTCCGGGGAGGGTTCGAGGCATTTGCATTCCCCCATGTTCTAAAAGTTACGCACAGCGCGCCCTGGCCGCCTCGCTGCTGGCCGAAGGTACTTCCCGGCTGCATAACATCGAATTTTGCGACGACACCCGTTCAGCCATCCGCTGCATCGAGGCGCTCGGCGCCCGGGTACGGCGCACCGGAGAGCGCACGCTCGAAATCGACGGCGGCCTCTCCCCCGCAGGCGACAAACTCTACGTCGGCCAGTCGGGGCTTTCCACCCGGCTCTTCACCCCGATCGCATCCCTCTGCGACACGCCGATCGGAGTGGTGGGCGAAGGACCGCTGCTGCACCGCTCGTTCCGGACGATGATCCGCACGCTCCGGGCACTGGGCGTCCGGGTTCACGACCGCAACGACCATCTTCCCCTCCATATCCAAGGCCCGATCCGGGGCGGCGAGGTTCAGGTAGAGGGGCTGGTTTCCTCCCAGTTCATCACAGGACTGCTGCTGGCCCTGCCGATCGCCGAAGAGGAGACGACGATTCACGTTCCCCACGTAATATCGACCCCCTATATCGACATCACGATCGACACGGCCGAGCGCTTCGGCATCGAAATTCTGCATAAAGACTATAAAGAATTCTACGTGGCCGGAGGACAACGCTACCGGCCTGCGGAGTTCGAAATCGAGAGCGACTGGAGCGCGGCCGCCTTCCTGCTGGTAGCGGGGGCCGTCGCGGGCGAAGTGACGATCCGCAACCTCTCGGTACTCTCCCGACAGGCCGACACAGCCGTTATGACTGCCCTCGTTCGGGCCGGCGCATCCGTCATCGACGAGGGCGATACGATCACCGTCGCACACCGTCCGCTGCAAGCCTTCTCATTCGACGCGACCCAATGTCCGGGGCTTTTCCCGGCCCTGGCCGCCCTGGCCGCTTCAGCCGAGGGGACGAGCGTCATCAAAGGAACCTCCCGGCTGGAGAACAAGGAGGGCAACCGCGCCGAGTCGATCCGCGAGGAGTACGCCAAACTCGGCATCGAGGTCGATCTCGACGAAGAGGATACGATGAAAATCCGGGGCGGACGCATCCGGGGCGGACACGTGCACAGCCACGACGACCATCGCATCGCCATGTCGCTCGCGGTAGCGGCTCTGAACGCCGACACCCCCGTCGTTATCGAAAATCCCGCATGTGTGGCCAAGAGCTTCCCCGACTTCTTCGAACGGCTCGAATCCCTGCGCACTGCGGAATAAACGGACCGACTATGCCGACACGCCGGGAAATCATCGCACGGATCGAAACGCCGCTCACCGCCCTCTACGGCGAGCGCGAAGCGCGGCAAATCGCCCGGATCGTTGTAATGGAACTCGGCGGGCTCTGCCTGACCGACCTGGTCGCCGAGCCGGACAAAGAGCTCGGAATCAATGAGCTTGACCGGATCATCGGCGAACTGGCCGCCGGCCGTCCCCTGCAATACGTGCTGGGACACACCGAATTTTACGGGCTCGACTTTCAGGTGCGGGAAGGGGTGCTGATCCCCCGTCCCGAAACCGAAGAGCTGGTCCGCTGGATCGCCGAATCCCCCGCTCCGGACAATCCCGCCGTACTCGACGTCGGCACCGGCAGCGGCAGCATCGCCGTCACACTGGCCCGGCTGATCCCGGGCGCCCGTGTCACAGCTGTCGATATTTCCGAAAAAGCCCTCTCCATCGCCCGCGAAAATGCCCGGAGGCTCGATGCAGAAGTGGATTTCCGACAAGGCGACACCCTCGGGGAGCTATTCCCCGGACAACAGGAACAGTTCGACCTGATCGTTTCCAAT
>OKST01001275.1_pt1 | contig 12657 bp, 9 predicted proteins | sample 1606341 | NCBI WGS metagenome assembly OKST01 (sample SAMEA3879563, study PRJEB24766) | human gut metagenome | biome: human-associated habitat; feature: feces | place: USA | collected 1985/1987 | reverse complement strand
ACCTGTACCATGGCAAATGCGTGATGAAAGGTGAGGGGCACCCGTTTCTCGCGCTCACTCAATAGCTGACGCCGATGGGCAATCAGCATATCGGCCTCCTCCAACGCTCCCTCCCGGCTTTGATCCTTCGGCACAGCTGTCAAATACTGTTTCCCGGGAAAGTGTACCGCTTCGAACGGGTAGAAAATAGACGTCGGAGACAAAGTTCGCCAGTCAAACCCCGTACCCTCCGCTTCGAACTTATAAGGCCAATTGGCAGGCTCTGCCTTATCATCTGTCTTACTGTACTTATAGGTATAATAGTTTCCGCCCTCGTCCATAAAGTTCGGTATAGAATAATTCACAGGGCAGTAGATACGAATTTCATCACCCTCATGAAAATAATCGGACTCGTACAGTGCATTTTCTCCCTCACCCACAGTGGCCTGGAATTGCACACTTGATGTCTCCCATCCCCCCTCCGGCATCACTGCCTCCTCCGAAGAGGAGCAAGCTCCGAACAGTAAGGACAATATCTGTATGATATATTTCAACTTCTCCATATTCATCCACCTATTTTTTTATACTTTGAGGTACTTCTTCCCAGTCTCCGTCCACGACAGGATCATCAATCCAAGTCTTTACCCTCACATCCAATCCGTTCTCTCCCGCATCAGGCAATTTCGTTACCGTGACATTAACCACCACATGCGTGCCGCGCACCAACGACTTCAAGTTGGGAAACTTACCGTCCTCTTTACCCGTCAGAATGATGGCTGGGGCATTCTCCGCCATACCCGACGTCCGCACCTTCAATATGAAATAGTATTCCTGCGTCTCAGCTTTACCGTCATCTCCCAGATACCTGCTCTCGTGCATATAATGAGTAACGGGATCCTTTACCCCTTCGGCCCCGGCAGCCAATGGTATAACAGGAGAATAAACATGGCTGTATATTTCATGGGCGGGAGAAAGGGGAACATCATAGTCCGTTACCCATCCCTGCATGTCGCCATCTCCTCCGATATCACTCGTTCCTGCCAACGCGATCAGCTTCTCCCACTCATTGATACGCGGAATCAAGTAGGAATTTTGAGCTACCTTGCCGATCTGCCACTCCACGATATTAATATTTTCTTTCTCCAATTGACTATTGAAAGTAAAATCGAACTTTACCGCCGCATAAGCCATCACGATATCCATCCTATTCAGGTATACCAGCCTGCCTTCCGGGCTTATCCCGCTCGCTTTATCTTCTTCCAAGGTTATTTGATACGGTTTTGAGATAATGGGAATATCTTTCTCTTGCTTGAAAAAGCCACTCTCCAACCGGAGTTGTGTCAACCCCTCGATGATAGCCTCACCAGACTTTGAATTCACTATGTTCACAATCAACTCTTCTGCATTGGCCAACGCATAAAATACTTTAGTTCCTGTTGTAGTTTCTATATCTTTCAGTGTATAAATATATCGGAACTGCCCGGTGGTCTGTTGCAATTTGTCTACAGGAAGCGTTCTGTTAAACTCCACTTGTTTCGTCTCCATGTTAATCATAATGAAGCGCAACTCCTTCACCCGCTCGCGCTCGGGCACATCGCCATCCCCGGTTGCGGTGGATAACACAATGTCCAATCCCAGCACGGCCGGTACGGGATCCGACTGTTGTTCCTCTTCAGCGATACCCTTGCAACTATATAACACAAACAGCATCAATACGGATATTGCTACACGAATAATACTTCCTTTCATCATCTTATATATCTACCGACTGGTTGCGTATCTGCCAACTCAACACACCGACCGTCACGTTGATGTACTGCCACGTATTGCCCACGAGGAAGAAGTCGAGTTTATAGTTGTGTTCCCGGTCCAGATACTCCTGTGCGGAGAACCCCTGCTCGGCCGTGTTACGACCCGAAACAAGTATCTCGGGCAGGTTCACAAGGGCCACTGTCTCACCTGTCTCCTTATTCAATATCGTGAGCAACGCATTCTCCGTTCCCTGTTTCGAGTATATCAGGCGTGCGAGGCTTAGGTCGGCATGTGCGGCACGCTGTATCCCGGCCTGTGTCCCGTTACTGTATTCCGAAGTCCACGTGTTGTGTGGCGTGTAAGTCAATAATTCATCATTCTCCTTGATCGAACTGTCGTGGCGCGCACATCCGTTGTCATCCGTGACGCTGATGTCGAAATCATTACAGTCGATATTGGCGGGATCGTCCACCTGCCGCAAGGTAACGGTCAGATGCTTGGTGTGACGCATCAGATCGACCGTCGTACGGGTAGTCTGCCGGAATTCCGTCTCGACAATATTCTCCGTGCGGTTCATCCACAGAGTGTCGAGCGGTGTATTTTCGTGTACGACGTAGCTGCGCCCGTCACCCGTATTCTTTTCACGGTCGAGCGTCACCTCCAGTTTCCCGATGGGGTCACCCGCCTGCATCTCCGGCATGCGGAACTTAGCGCCTTCACATCCGTACATCTCTTCGCAGCTTTTTTGGAAAGCTACGGTAACCAACCGGTAGCGGTCCGGTTCCAGGTCATTGAGAACCATCTCGTAACCGCGTTCACCCAGAACCTCGGAATCGGTCTCCGTGTATAGGGACAAGAACTTGTCGTCCCGGTCGAAAAGGTAGACATAAAGGGCGCCCACGTGTTCATAGAACACATCACCGCCGAACATATGATAATCGTATTTGAACCCGATGCGTAACTCCGTCGGGGGACATTCGGGCAGGTCGTCCTTTACCCACTCGCAGGAAGTCGCACCGAATGCCATTGCAGCCAATAACAAATTTCTGATCGTATGATGTAAAAAGACCTGCATAATTTATTGAATTTGAAAATGATTTACCTGGTGAATACTCTTCAGAGGAAAACGTATCCTCTGAAGAGTATATGACTCACCACATTAGAGGATGACATCTTGCGTTCTTACCTTCCAGGAGAGAACTTTAATGGAAACATTAATCCAGTAATTGGTTTCATCATCCTTATCGGTAGACGGATCTACAGTCGGGTCCGTAATGGGCTCACCGGGCTGCGTAATGTCGTTGATCGTAATCTGGTAATAATTGTTGCGTACGATACCGTAACGACCCAGATGGTTAGATTGATACTCTCCACCCGTGTATTCAGCCACCTCACCCTTTGCGAAATGGCGGATAGGCACCACATAGTAACAGTAACCGTTGTAATATACAGTAGGGGGATTATCAGTCAATGCCTTTGCGATAGCCTTGTTGATCTCTACAGGTGCGGATGTAACCTCTGACGCCTGATCGTCTGTGATGGCATAAAGCCTTATTTCCGAATCCCTCAGCGCAACCTGCAGTTCAGCATCCTTATAACCAATTGTTGTGTTCTTCTTACCAAATGTAATCTTTTCCTTCCCCTCAGTGGTATAAGTACATATGAAATCCTCTTCTGAGAGAGGGGAATATTTTTTACCGTCGTTACCCGTCGTAGTACCATTCGTATCTAGCTTGTAATACTTTGTAATCACCTGATTATCACCGTCAACATCTTCTACAACCTTCTCAACAAACGTTGCATAATCGTTCTCTTTCGAATAGGCAGCATCGTTCCACTTAATCCACGAACCAGCCTTATCAGCCTCCTTGAAATCTTTAGGATAGAACTGGGCCACAATAACCGCCGAAGTAGTTGCGTTACGTTGTTGCATCGTTTCTACGGTTGTATTCTCAAAACAATACAACGCCCCTTTTACTTCTGCTGAAGATGGATCACTGAAAGAAAATTCATTAAAATCATTCGGCATATCTGTGATTGTTGCCTGCCCTGCAGCATAGTTCGGGTCTACGGCCCAGTGCGAACGCATGTCTGTCGGGTTATTCCACGGCTTATTGCTTGTATTCGGCTGCCAAGTATTATACTTACTTGCCAGTAGGTCTAAGAATTGATCCCCTCCGAAATTTTTGACCGGATAGAACGTTTTGTTGGTGACATTCAGTCCCCAGCCGAGAATAGTCCATGTAGCACCGTCTGTTGGTCGGGTTTCTGTATCTTGAACCGTAACCTTTGCAACCACACGCTCCACGGCGATTGTTACAGGGTCGGGGGAGGTAGTCTGGTCATCGCTCTTAAGACCAACATTCTTATTAGTGATCGGAGTCAGTGCCATTTCCGTCTGCGTTCCGTTAATATTACCCATGTAATTGGAACTGGTCATCATAAAATTATTTGTTTTTGCGGCATCTGCGAGAGCTATCCGGCAAGCTGCGTTGAAAACGTTATAGTTCTCACCAGCCGTAATTTGTGGTGTAAAAGTACCTTTGTTGAGCACGGCCACTACGTACATCGTAGCCTCCTTATCCGAACTTTCGTATAACGTTTGTACGATATTTGTCGGAACATCGACAGTGATCGTTGACGTGACATTATCGTCTTTAGAATCATCCTCCTGGCTCAGATCGGAAACATAACTTGATCCCAGATAGTTTTTATCGTCATCAAAAAAATAGATGGTGAGATCCTGAGCTCTTGACTCCGAATCCTCGCCGTCATCATACTCTTGATCAGCGCGTGTTTCGATAGCGTACTTCAAGGATACGTTCATCGTACCCGTGGTGCCGGCAGGAACAGTTGTCGTACCGCCCGTTCCCTCCTGCGGAGAGTCGTCTTCTTTGGCACATCCGGCCAACAATGCAGCTACTGAGGCTGCCAATAATAGACTTCTGATTGTCATAATACCAAATTATTAATTAGATTTTAGTTAATATATCCCTATCTGTTCTAGTATATTTAGTATACCGGACGGAAAAATGCGAGATTGGCATCCGCTTCGGTCACACCGGCAGCCTTTGCCTGCTCGAAAAGCCTGCGTGCCGTCTCGCGGTCGCCTTCGTAAAACGCCAGCACACCTTCGGCCAACAGCTTTTCACCACAGTCAGGAGCCCGTTCAAGATAGCGGCGTGCCGCAGCCGTATCACGACGCATCAATGCAGTGTTCGCAGCATTGAGATTAGCAATCCCGTCGCCCGGGTACATACGCACAGCGATATCAAACACTTCATTGAAGGCATCACTACCCGGTTCGTAGGTCTGGGCGATACGATACATTTCTTCAAGACTCAACTGTCGGGGATCGGTATGGAGCAGTTCTTTGGCTTCCTCTACAGTAAAATTGCGAATGGTATATCTTACCGTGTAATCAGAATGACGCAGCGCCGGAAACCACTCACGCAACATGAACCGATAGACTGTTCCGCCACTGAGCTCCATCAGTTTCTTTTCCCGACCATCAAAAATATCCACCCCGTCGATAATGGCTAGCACCTGCTCTTTCTCCGGCAGATCCGAAGCTTCCGTCATGCGGCGCAATCCTTCCCAATCCTCCGGCTCGGAAGCTACAGTGAACACCGTTCCACTGAAATCATACAACCTGCGCACATAATCCCGCAGAGCCTCGGCACGTTTCTGCGCCAGACGGGCATTGGTTTCGTACGTGCCCTCGGGTGAAGCGTATCCCTTGATGCCGACGGCTGTGATCGTAGCGAAACGATTGTCACGCACCGAATCGATAGTGGCCCGTATGCGCCTCAATTCGCGCGGATTATTACGGTAGACGGGATCAATTATCGTTTGATTTACCGGAAAATCAAGGAAAGCGCTGCCCTCCAGTTTACGCTGTTTCACCGCCTCGTACTCCGGAGCAATGTAAGCCATCCGCGGTTCGAAAACCCGCTCTCTGAAATCGAGTGACATAACAGGTACCATGTGTTTCTCCACCACCTCCCATCCGCAACCGCAAAGATCGAGTGCGAGAGACAAGGACGAGCGTTCCATCCACTGCTCGTAGGGAATGCGGGCCATATAATCGGCATATTGCTCCTCTTTATTATAGCGGCGCATCTCCCGCTGCCCGGCAGTTTCCGTTTCCGGCATGCGCTGAAAGACAATATGGCGGATACGCCCTGTGACCAGCAACTTGGGTAAACGCAGAGTCTGTGCATCCATCCCCGACAATACCGGAATAATATCTACCGCAAGATTTGACTTCACGGTAAGACCCGTCAAATCTATTTTAAGATTGATTTGCAATAAACTATCGACTTTCCGTACCGACTTCCCGGCGATCCGCACATCACCGGTATTTCCTTTCTGGGCGAGTACCTTGCCTGACATACCGAGTAACAGCAGGCAAATCATTATCATATATTTATTTGCTTTCATATCGCGACCGGTTTAAAAAAGATAAATAAAACTGATGGCAGCCTTTGTTGGGCCGAAATAATGTTTGGCACCGGACTCTATCTTTTTGCCGCAGTCCGCACAGGGAAAGCGGTCGTATTCGCTATAGACATACCCCACACCGATTGCCATCTCCATCCCCCAATGTTTAGACAACAACCATTGATAACCGTAGGTGATACCGGCACCGACACCCCAACCCTGATAACGAGTCGTCTCGAGATTGGGATAAATGCCGAAGGGGAGCTTTATCTTCGCCATATTGTATTCGCCCCCGAGCATATGGAAACCGAGAAAATGCCCGTTAAATTTTTCGCAAAACCAGTAACGGTATTCGGGTTGCACAAGCCAATGCTTCCACTGCTTGCCCTCGTTAAACTCAAACGGGTTGAACGAACCGGAAACGTTCAACGTGGATTTCCGACCAAAGCCCCATTCCAGTCCCAGATTTGGACTGGCCGTTGCCCAACCCAACAAATTCGTTTTAATGCCTACCTGTGCCGTTGCCGTGGTGGATACACAGCATAGCAAAGACAAAAATGCGATAATGCAAATTTTCTTCATCAGTATTACATTTTATATTGTTCGATAAATACAACGCACTATAAATATTGTATTGCACGTAATTAGGAAGAGGAATCGCAATCGATGAAGGCAACTTGATAAGACACTGTCGTGCACCGTGCATTTCCGTATTCCTACTATACACTCCAACAGTCCGACGAAATACCGTGATAAAATCGTGGTTTAATCGTTGGTTTATTCGTTCGTTTAATAATACAGCATTATTCTCAGTGTCTGCAACGGACGAAAATGGGGTAATCTATTGATTGCGTGGAAAGAAAAACTTCTTTCGTAATTTGCTTAAAATGAAAAAAAGACGTACTTTTGTGACGAATTAAACCAACGTTTAATACTTCAAGCATTATTTCCAATTATAACACACAGATTATTAATAATTTGAATTACAAAACCGACACTAAAATCTCGGTTATACAGCGTGTTATAAATATGATGGTTAAACAGATATTTGTTATTTATAATCATTCTATTTTTCCGGAAAAATAAAGAGAACGATTTTTGAGCAGCCGTTCTCTTCTTGTTTTAATTGATTGGCTTTTTCTCTCTAACTGATTCGCTTACAGTCATCCGGCAGAAGGCGATATCATTATGGTAAATATCTCCTCCGTTATATTTTCATTCATATTTATATTTATTATGGGATAAAAAAGCCATTTCGAAAGTCTGTCCGTCAGAATATATACGCCTACGTAGGCTCGTTATAAACATTACATATTGAACCTAAAAAAACATGAATTCAAAATACCTGTCTTTGAGCAAAACAAAAAAGTACATCCAAAAGAAATATCTACAGTTCAAAGAGATAAGAAATCCGAAGCGACAAACTATTTATTTCGTCTATTACGGTACAGTGGGCTGCTTTAGTATCGGAATCATCGCCGACCTTTGCATCTACCTGATCAGAAAAGACCTGTTACTGGCTTTATGTAACATATTATCCCTGGGGTTATTCTTACTGTTCACTTACCTGCTGATTCGAAAAAAGAAACAGATAACTTTCTTGTTGAAATGCACCTTTTATACCATACAAAGCAATATCCTAATATCGATGTACTGCCGTATCTACCTCCCACCGGAAGAGACCGGCTTCTTTTTGTCACAAGATCTGATGATCGGTATGGTTACTTGTGGTCTGGCTTCCATCTCTGTGAGTCGACACACCGTAATGATATTATCTTTCGCCCCGATTCTTTTGTATATGTTCATCGGGGTCTATACATCATCCGAACTTTATTTGATGAGTCTGCCCAGCCTGGCAGTGGCATATATCTTTCCTCCCATCATGTTGGCAAGATTACAGGAAATACTACGAACCATGCAACGACAAAAGGCAAGAATGACATCCGAGCTAAAACTATGGGCTGCTTTCAATGCTTTGCACCTGCAACCGAGTAGCAAAGAAATACAACTTTGCTGCTTGATACTGGAAAACAAAACAACCGAAGAAATAGCAGCACTCCAATACATAGCCACTTCAACCGTGAGAAGCAACCGGAGCCGGCTCCGACAGAAATTACAACTGAACCAGGAAACCGACCTGCAAACCTTTTTATCAGAACTGATAAAAAAAGATTTTGATTATTTGGAAAGTCCCGATTAAAACCTCTATATTTGTCGGTGACAAGAATAAACGACAGCACGCTTTAGACAGAAGTGAGCGCGTTTATGAATACATTTAATTTAAAACTAGATTTCCCCAACTTGTTGTGGGAGATAGCCGGATATAATTTCCCGTCTCTATTCGGGAAATGGGCTATACTCTTTATTTTCATAGCAATATCTTTTCAAGTATCCGCCCAACGTATGGCCATCAAGACTAATACGCTGGAATGGTTGGCGGCATCCCCCAATCTGGGAGTGGAATTCCCATTAAACGATTGGATGACAGCTGAAATTTCGGCATCGGCTAATCCCTGGAAGATTACAGATAAACTTTTCTACCGCCATGGACGCGTACAAGCTGAAGCTAAATATTGGCTTCGGAACCTGCTGGCACGCCATTACATCGGTATCACAGGATTCTATTCCATGTTCGATGTGGGAATAAACCGCAGGGCATATTATGGAGATGCCGCGGCCGCGGGTGTCACGGATACAATTGGATTCTGTCACGTCGCTGGAACCTTGAGGTATCAGGCGGTGTGGGTGTGGCACGCTACAGGTTGGTGCGCTACCAACCGGGAAGCACTCATGGTGAACCGAATGAATCGGGATGGGCCCCCATACCGGTTAAACTAAGTGTATCTTTTATTTATATAGCCAAATAAAATAACCCTAATGAATATCAAAAGATTTTTGCTATTGGGGATAATGGCCCTATACGCCATTATTCCGGCATGGGGACAAGCCCAGAAAGTAGAAATACGCGGAAGCGTAATCGATGACGAGGGAGAGCCTGCCATCTCTATCGTAATCAGAGATCAGAATGAAAAGGGAGATGTATACGGCATCACAGACCTCGACGGAAAGTTCAAGATCATGGCAGATCCCAATACGACCCTGCATTTCTCGGGATTTGCCTACGCATCAAAAACGGTAAAACTAAAAGGAAAGACAACGATAAACGTAGTGATCTCATACGAAGCATCGATGATTGACGAAGTGGTGATCACCGCCAAAAAAGTGGTGGACAAACTGCTACCGGAACCAACCGACATCGAAATCGTCGGAAATCAATACATCATCCACCCTAAAGTAAAAATTCCCAAAGAAATGTATAAGCCGAATACACGTATCGTAGTGCAACCGATGTTGGTGAATATTACCCGTAAAACACAGAGCCTGTTCCGCCCGGCAGTGGTGACCGGAAAGGAGTATGCCATCACATTGGAACGAATGATGGAATTCGACCTGAGCAGAGATCCGTTAGCAGCTTTTCAGGAGAAAACGCAAAAGATTGATAAGAATGAAGTGATTGCCTACGTAGACTCCCTCTATATGGATAACCCGGACGATGAATGCCGGTGTGACATCTACATGTATCTGGTAGAATATAAAAAACTGGCATACAAAGATACGGTAGTGATAGCCAAAGGTACGGTAAATCCGATGCGTTTCTTTACGTACCAAGCAGATGGCATGAAAATCAGAGATGAAAAATACATCCCTAAACCTCAAAAACAACAAAGAGGCGACAGAGGAGAAGTGAAGCTGAACTTCCTGATCAACTCGGCAACGATAGACGAAAAAGATCCGAACAACCAAAGAGAATTGGAGAAAATGCGCTTGCGCCTGCAGGAAATAGAAACCGATCCGAACTCGGAATTCCTGTCGTTTTCGGTCAAAGGGGTATCTTCGCCTGAAGGTCCGTATCAATCGAATCTGAAACTGGCACAAAAACGCACGGACAGTACGCTGAAACGTATCTTTGGTTTTCTGAACGGAGGTACTATAAACGCAATAAAAGACAGTACATATACAGAAGGAGTGGTGGCCTCATGGGAAGAGGTAGCAGAATTGATGGAACGCGACTCACTGCCTACAGACAAGTTACGGGAAATCATCAATTGCTATCCGGACAACATGGCCTCACAGTACAGCCGGATCCTACGACTACCGGAATATCGGAATGTCATTCTAACGACTTACTTACCACGGCTGCGCCGGGTGGAATATAGTTTCAACTATTCGGTGATGAGATTGCTGAACGATGAAGAAATACGCATAATGTATAAACAGGACTATAAAAAATTGGTACCCTATGAATTTTGGCGGATATACCTGGATGCCGATAATGACTCTACACGCGAAGTGATCTGCCGACAGGCACTGGAACAATATCCTAAATTTATGATTATGGCCAACGAATTGGCTGCGTTGCTGATAGAACAAAAGAAAGCAGACAGCAAATTGCTGGAACCGTTTGTCAGCAGATCGGCTCCCACAGAACTACTCTGTAATCAGGTAATCGCCTTAATGGACGAAAGAGCTTATAACCGGGCGGACTCGATTATAGACTTTCTGCCGGACAACGACATGACACAAGACGTAAGAGCCATCGTTGGAGCTTATAACGGGCATTTTGAGGATGCTTATGAACGGTTCGGAACGCAAGGCGGCATAAATGAAGTGGTATTATTAATGGCCATGAAGCAAAATGAAGAAGCATGGGAAAAGGCACAAGAACTACCGGATGAACCACTCAGCTATTATCTAAGGGCGGCATGTGCCAACAGGTTGGACAAAGTGAGCGAAGCATACGCTTTCATTAAACGGGCCCTGAACGAAGATCCGTCACTGAAAGAGATTGCGCAGATAGACGGAGACGTAACCGACCTGCTGCAACAGTTGGAAGATGAAAAGAAAGAACTGAAGGAAAAAGCGGAGAAAACAAAAGAAAAAAACGAAACGGAAGACACCGAAACGGAAGAGAGCGGCTTGAATGAAGAAAAAACGATAAAGCAATGAAGAATATGGAAAAGAGCTATAAAAGAATCCTGCTGCTAGGAATCGGTTTCATCTTATGCGGAACTCTGGCAGCACAAGAGCAAAAGCAAGATTCAACAGAAGGAAAAAACAATATAAAGGCCTCAGAATATTTGATGCCCAAACGAAAGGGAGCAGAAAAGTTCCATTCGAAGAGAGGATCGGAACATCTGTTTTTCTCTGTCGGATCGGGTATCGGTTATCTGTTTAACGTAGGAGGCGGACAAACCGCCCACGGGCCACGGGCATCATTCATGGCAGGTAATTGGCTGACCCCCGTCATAGGACTACGGGCCGGAGGGGAATATACACAATGGAAACAGGGAGATACGGATATGCATCTGGCAGGAGCCAATGTAGACTACTTGATCAATATCAGTGCATTTGCCGCCAGATACAACCCGAAGCGAGTATTCGAAGTGATCGGCGCTCTCGGACTCAGTTATCAGGCCACTATCGTAAAAGACCAAAAAACAATCCATTCATACGGATTGAGGGCAGGACTACAAGGGAAACTGAATGTATCGTCTGCTTTTAACCTGTTTATCGAGCCACAACTGGCACTTTATCCGGACCGGGTGGACAACCAGTCATCGTGGAAAAGATATAACCTGGCAGGATCACTAATGGCAGGTATTACTTACAAACCGGCAGGATACGCTACCCTGACTTTCCTTAAAGGAGGTTTTGCCTCGCTGGCAGCCGGTACCGGAAACACCGGAAATGTATTGTTCGACACGGAATTCGCTTTAGGTAAATGGTTCGACAAATTTAACGGGATGCGGATCAGTGCCGGTAGTAGTACCGCCTTTTTGGATAATGAAGACAGCAGTAGCAACCGCGATTTTAATATCAGCCTCAACATTGACTATCTGTGCAGCCTCACAAGGCTTTTTTCCGATCGGGACAGCCACGTGTTCAACCTGATCGTGGCAGGTGGCATCGGGAGCTATTTTCCCGGAGCGGAATCATCGTCTTCAATTATCTTGAACGGACGCATCGGACTACAGGGAGAAATCAGGCTATCGGCACATAGCGGACTCTGGCTGGAACCCCGGATCAATATATTCAAAGACAGAAGTTATCGGGCAGACCTTCAGGAACCCATACGGGGAACAGTAGGGTTAATGGTGGGAACGACGTATAAATTTTAGAATAAGATTCACCCCCACATACTTTATGCCCTCTGTTATGGAAAAATCAATATAAACATACATTGATGCAAGTGTTATAATGGCTGTTGTACAGCTTTTATTTTGTTTTGTTTGTGTTTAATAGTGCGCAACGAACTTACTGTGAAGTAAATGCGCTCTTGCTTTTCCACTCTAACTTACTGTGAAGTAAATGTGGTGTTTGTTTTATCAATGTCCCAAAGTTCAGCGGAACATGGGACATTTTTTTATTGTTCGAACCACCAGATAATGAATAGTGTAAAGAGTGTTGCCAATACGGTACAAA
>OKST01001257.1_pt1 | contig 12888 bp, 12 predicted proteins | sample 1606341 | NCBI WGS metagenome assembly OKST01 (sample SAMEA3879563, study PRJEB24766) | human gut metagenome | biome: human-associated habitat; feature: feces | place: USA | collected 1985/1987 | reverse complement strand
CCAATGGAATTTTGGCCGGGAAATGAGGATGAACAGGTTCCTTATGGAAAGGTTTTTACCGACTGCCGAAACTACGATAAATGATGGGATCTTTTTGAGACTTTTGTCATTGGCAAATTTCTCCATTACTGCCAGTCCGTCCATTTTCGGCATAATAATATCCAGAACCACAACGTCCGGTTCCTTTTCACGTATAATATTACAGATTTCTTCTCCGTTATGCGCTTTTCCCACAAGTTCCAGATCTTTGTCTTCTTCTATTATCTGACCAAGTACTTCCACCATTTTCTCATTATCATCTGCAATTGCCACATTTAATTTTTCCATAAATTTCACTCCTCCCCCATTTTTCAATAAATCTCTTTTCTTTTTCGGTTCATCACATATTATAGAGGAATGCTTACGGAAAAATCAAGACACAGAGGGAAATTTGTCCTATTTTATGTCGACAGCTTTGGTGATTCTTTTTTCTTTATTTTCATTTTTCACAGGCATCTGATATATTTCGACAATAATCAGATTTTTGTTTCATAATCCTGATCATCCATTAAAAGAGTCTTTCTGTATTTTTCAGCATATTTTCAATAAAGATTCCATATCCGCTGGAAGCATCCTGAACAAATACATGAGTTACCGCACCAATGATTTTTCCATTCTGGATAACCGGGCTTCCGCTGAGCCCCTGTACAATCCCTCCTGTAGCTTCCAGAAGTTCTTTATCTGTCACCTTTATCACAAAACTTTTGTTGGTATCTTCATGATTCAAATCTATTTTTCTGATCTCTGCATCATATTCTTTTACCTCGCCATCTGTACTGCAGAGAATTGTGGCTGTTCCAATCTTCACTTCCTGCTTATACGCAGCCGGCATTTTCTTTAAAGTGATCGCATCATCTGCAATCCCTGTGAACTGACCATAAATTCCGTTTCTGCTGTTTGCTTCGATAGTTCCAAGAATATTTCTGTCATCATAGCAGATGTATCCTGCAAGTTCGCCGGGATTGCCTTTACTTCCTTTGTTAATCGCAAGAATCCGGGCTTTATACAAAGCTCCGTTTCTGATATTCAGAAGCTGGGCAGTGTCTATATCACTGATTCCATGGCCAAGGGCACCATAATTACCATTCTGATCTACGTAGGTAAGCGTTCCTATCCCCTGCGTGTCATCTCTTACCCAGATTCCAAGTTTATAGTCTCCTTTTTTGTCTTTTACAGGAGTTACAGATACAGGAATACTCTCTCCTTTGCGGCTTATCCCCAATGTAACTTCGCTGCCATCAAGTTCTGAGATGTCATCTATCAGTTCTCTTTTTGTAGAGATTTTTTCTCCGTTAAATGAGATAATGTAATCTCCCTGTCTGATAATATTTCTCGCAGGCTCCTCTGTCTCACCATTCCGATTCTGAATTTCACCGGTGTCAATCACCAGAACACCTTCTGTTTGCATATAAATTCCTATGGTGCTTCCGCTGACATAAATTTCCTGATCATCTGCAGGTGTCACTTTTATTTCTTTAAATGGAATATAACCCAAAAGTTTACAGGGCAGAATATAGCCTCCATCCTGCGAAACAGTAACTGCTTCTTCAAATGTAACAAATGGTGTTGACAAAACTTCTGTGACATCTTCTGTTTTTTTGCCTCTGGAAATCTGAATTTCGTCAGGTATCTTTCTGTCCAGATATCTGTAACCTGATATCAGCATCACCAACAGATCCAGCACAAGACAACAGATGACAAAAAGTCTGTATTTTCTTTTGTTCATTGTTATGCACATCCTTTCATTCTGTATTTATGAAATTCTGTAACTGTGAAATTGCCATAAAACACTTCCCATCACAGCAAATCCGAAAGGTACAAAAATAAGAGAGAACAATCCGTCACAAAGATTATCCTCTCTTAGTATGTGGTCAATTATTTTATTTAAATCTTGTATTTTTTTGTTTCTGTGCCAATTCTTTCATCTCTTTCGCATTCTCAAGAACTGCAGGTGTAATTTCTGCACCACCTAACAGTCTTGCCAGTTCGCGGATGGAATCATGTTCTTTAAGCACATGAATCTGGGTAATAGTCTCAGTTCCCTGCAGATGTTTTTCAATTTCAAAATGACTGTCTGCCATAGCTGCAATCTGCGGCAGATGCGTGATGCAGAGTACCTGATGATGCTGTCCGATCACTGCCATCTTTTCAGAGACTTTCTGTGCAGTTCTTCCACTGATACCAGTATCGATCTCATCGAAGATCAATGTCTCAATCTCATCTCTGTCTGCAAGGATTGCCTTTAATGCAAGCATGATTCGAGACAACTCACCGCCGGATACGATCTGTCCCAGTGGCTTCAGAGTTTCTCCGGGATTTGTAGAAATGAGATACTGGATATCATCGGTTCCATTATCTGTGTAGTTTTTCTTTTTCCGGAAATCAATGGCAAAATTCACATCCAGGAAATTTAAATCCTTCAATCCCTGAATAATCTTCTGCTCAAGCTGTTTACTGTATTCTTTACGGATTTCTGCTAATTCATCCGACTTTTTCTCAAGAATATTTTCCAGTTCTCTGAGACGCTCCTTTAATTCCTGTAAATTTTCTTCATATTTATGTAATTTTTCCAGTTTTTCTTCCTGAAGTTTGCGATATGTGAAAATTTCCTCAATGGTACGTCCATATTTTGCCTTCAGTCCATTGATCAGATCCAGTCTTCTCTCTGTCTCATAAAACTCTCCTTCATCAAAGGTCAGCTCGTCCAGATAAGTGGATAATTCTCTGTTAAAATCATTCAGAAGACCGTCTACAGAAGTAAGTGTCTCTGCAAGAGGTGTAAGCTCCGGATCATACTGTGTTACATGAGAGAATTCCTTTAATGCCTCTCCGACAGTCTCTCCGGCGCCTTCCTTGCTTTCATAGCCTGTGAGATTATGTACAAGCTGCAGGGAGTCAACGATGAGTTTTGCATTGCTCATTTTTCTGTATCGGGCTTCCAGTTCCTCATCCTCTCCCGGCTGCAGATTTGCTTTCTCGATTTCTTTGATCTCAAACTCCAGAAAAGCCAGCTCACGATTTCTCTGCTCCTCATTCATATTCATGGAACCAAGTTCTGTTTTGCATTTGCTGTATTCTTTATATGCCAGAGATACTTTCTCCTTTGCAGGAAGGATTTTTTCTTTTCCATATGCATCCAGGATTGCAAGCTGCTTATCCTGATACAGAAGTGACTGATGCTCGTGCTGTCCATGGATATCCAAAAGGCATGCAGCAGCGGCCTTCATCTGACCTACAGTACTTGTCTCTCCATTAATCTTGTTGATGCTTCTTCCATCCATGATTTTTCTGGACAGAAGTACCTGTCCATCTTCCGGACAGATATCCAGTGCTTTCAGTGTCTCCAGCGCTTTCTCGTTTTCTACCTGAAAAAGCAGCTCCACAAGTGCATAGGATGCATTTTCCCTTATCATATTTTTAGAAGTTTTTGCACCCAGGATCAGCTGCATAGACCCCAGAAGGATAGATTTACCTGCTCCGGTCTCACCGGTCAGGATATTCAGTCCGGGACCAAATTCCACTTCTATTTCTTCTATCAGTGCAAGATTTTTCACATGCAGATGAGCTAACATTTATTGCCTCCATAATCAAGTCATTTGTAATGTTAAAAGTTCAGGATCGTAACTGCAAAGGTATTGAGCAGTTACTCGTGGGATCACTTATTCAATCTGACAAAACTTCTCAGTTTCTCTGCTGCTCCCAGTGCCATGTCTGCAGTCTTTGCAGCACACATAATAGTGTCATCACCTGCAATACATCCCAGTATTTCCGGCCATTTCAACGCATCCAGGGCTGCTGCCACGCCCATTGCCATTCCGGAAACGGTTTTGATCACAATGATATTCTGTCCCACATCAATAGAAAGCAGGGTATCTTCCAGTACTCTTGTATATTTTTCTCCAAGACTTCCTGATTCATTATTAATAATTGCATAACGGGACTTTCCGTCCTTTCCTGCCACTTTTGTCAGCTTGAGAGCACGAATATCTCTGGATACAGTCGCCTGTGTCACCTTAAATCCTGCCTCATTAAGTCTGGAGGCCAGCTCTTCCTGTGTATCAATATCATACTGATGAATCAGTTCAATAATTTTCTCATGTCTCGCAACTTTCACCTTATTTCCTCCTGCTGATCAGCTGTCTCTCATCTTCCGGCGCAATACCTCAACAAAACTTAAATGGTTCAGCTTCAGAATCTTTGTCTTTACATCTGCCTGCCGGATCTGAATGCAGTCACCGGTGACCATAGGGATAAATGTATCTCCATCAAAAGATGCGATTCCCTTTTCACAGTCACAGTGTCTTCCTTTTCCTATCTCTACAGTGATCACATCCTGCGCAGGAAAAATAATGCTTCTTGTATTCAGCGTGTGTGGTGCTATGGGAGTCATGATCGTCATGGCGGCATTGGGCGATACAATAGGTCCTCCCGCTGACAGACTGTATCCGGTAGATCCGGTAGGTGTTGAAATAATAATTCCATCAGCATTATAAGAGTTAAGATAAACATCATTTACATAATTCTTAAACCGGACCACGCGGAGATGACCGTCTCTGCCGATCACAATGTCATTCAATGCAATATCCTGTCCGATCAGTTTTCTGCCACGGTACACCCTTCCTTCCAGCATCATGCGTTCTTCTACCTCGTAATCATCCGCCATCAGCTGATCCAGAGCACTGTACAGAGAGGTCTGATTCACTTCTGCAAGAAAACCCAGATTTCCCAGATTGATTCCAAGAAGAGGAATTTCCTTATGCACCACATCCCTTGCTGCCTGAAGAAGTGTGCCATCTCCTCCCAGAACAATAATACACTGTGTATCGTCCGGAACCTTATCAGGATCTGTATAATGAAAGGAACCCTCATGTTTCCTTTCTGCCTGCTGTACTTCACAGTTTTTGTGATGTGTTTTCAGATAATCTGCGATTTTTTCTGTGATTTCAAGTTTTTTATCCTTGTCACTGTTTGTAATAATATAAAACCTGTCCATAGTTTCTTCCTGACTCAGCCTTTTTAATCCAACTGTCCATGAGCCTCTGCCACAACAGCTTCTACAGATACCTTCAGGCTGTCGGTGACCCCGGTACCTTCCGGATGTTTTTTCAGATGAAGAAGATATTCGATATTTCCTTCCGGTCCTTTAATTGGCGAAAAAGAAAGATGACATGGCTCCATAAAAATACTCATGGCATAATCGCGCACTTTTTCGATCACTTCCTGATGAACAGCAGGATCTCTTACAACCCCCTTCTTTCCGACTTTCTCTCTCCCCGCCTCAAACTGCGGCTTGATCAGACATACGATCTCACCCTCATCTGTAAGGAGATTTCTTACAGGAAGCAGTACTTTTGTAAGAGAAATAAAGGACACATCAATTGATGAAAAATCTGCCGGTTCTCCCAAATCCTCCGGTACCACATAGCGGATATTGGTTTTCTCCATACAGACTACACGCGGATCGTTACGAAGCTTCCAATCAAGCTGTCCATATCCTACATCAATGGAATAAACTTTTACTGCCCCGTTCTGTAACATACAATCTGTAAACCCTCCGGTGGACGCACCTACATCCATACAGACCTTACTATCCAATGTGACATCAAAGTTTTTCATAGCTTTTTCAAGTTTCAGCCCACCGCGGCTTACATACGGAAGAGTGTTTCCTCTGACCTCAATCTTTACAGTCTCCGGGAACATGGTTCCCGCCTTATCTTCTTTCTGACCATCAACATATACATCGCCTGCCATGATGAATGCCTTTGCTTTCTCGCGGGATGGCGCAAGGGCGCGTTCCATCATAAGCATATCCAAACGTTTCTTCATTGCTCTCTTAATTCCTCACTATCTTCTATTGCCTGTCTGATGTCTTCCACTCCAAGTCCAATCTGGCTGCGCAGGCTTTCTACATTTCCCTGGGGTACGAAACGATCCCAGACAGCTGCCGACAACACTCTTATTTCCGGATGACAGGCTTCCATATAAGCAGACACATGCTCTCCGTATCCGCCGCTTTTCACATTCTCTTCTACTGTCACAAACAGACTGTGATCCTTTGCCAGTTCATCAAGGAGATCCACATCCAGTGGTTTCACAAATCTGGCATTTACAAAAGTAGGATCATAGCCGTCATCTTTCAGTCCTTTACAGATTTCCATGCAGGACGGGATCATACTTCCCACTCCCAGCACAGCGATTTTTTTTCCTTTGCGGATAATCTCACTTCTGCCATATTCCACAGGTGCCTGATATTCCTGAAGCCCCTGATGCGCACTGCCTCTCGGATAGCGGATTGCAATCGGTCCGTCAAAGCTTACCGCAAATGTAAGCATCTCTTCCAGTTCTCTGTCATTCTTCGGTGCCAGAACAGTCATATTCGGCATCATGGACAAATAAGACAGATCAAAGCAGCCCTGATGTGTCTCCCCGTCTGCGCCTACAAGCCCTGCCCTGTCAACAGCAAAAATCACATGAAGCTTCTGCATACATACATCATGCAGGATCTGATCTACAGCACGCTGCAGAAAAGATGAATAGATGGCAACAACAGGAACCAGGCCGCCAAGAGCCAGACCCGCCGCAAAACTCACCGCATGTTCCTCTGCGATTCCCACATCAAAAAATCTGTCCGGAAATCTCCTGGAAAATTCCACAAGGCCGGTTCCACCCGGCATGGCTGCGGTAATAGCTGTCAGTTTTTTATTTTTCTCACCAAGAGAGACCAGTGCTTTGGAAAAAACATCTGTATAACCCGGCACTGTTTTCTTCTGAAGTACCCGGCCTGTTTTAATATCAAAAGGACCTGTTCCATGAAACCTGTCCGGATGGGCACTTGCAGGTTCGTATCCTCTGCCTTTCTTTGTCAGGACATGAACAACTACCGGTCCCTCTACCCGTTTTGCTTCATTAAAGAGTTTCATCATCTGACGCATATTATGACCGTCAACAGGTCCCAGATATGTCAGCCCCATATTTTCAAACAGCATTCCCGGAATAAAAAGCTGCTTGACACTGCTTTTGGTTTTTCTCATAGTATCTACCAGAGCAGTCCCTACCTTCGGAACCTTCTTCAGTGCCTTTGTCACACCCATCTTCATTCCTGTATAAGCTTCTGCAGTTCTCAGTGCACTCAGATAAGTGGACATGCCTCCTACATTTCTGGAAATGGACATATTATTGTCATTTATGATAATAATAAAATTTGTCTTTAACTCTGCAGCATTATTTAATGCCTCATACGCCATTCCTCCGGTGAGAGCACCATCTCCGATCACAGAAACTACATGATGCTTCTGTCCCAGAATATCTCTGGCATGCACATATCCCAGTCCTGCCGAAATTGAATTGGAACTGTGTCCTGCATCATATGCATCACAGGGGCTCTCACTTCTCTTAGGAAAACCGCTTAATCCACTTTCCTGTCGCAGATTCTTAAATTCATCTTTTCTTCCGGTAAGAATCTTATGTGTATATGCCTGATGTCCTACATCCCAGATTAGTTTGTCTTCCGGAAAATCCAGCACATTATGAAGAGCCAGAGTCAGTTCCACTACTCCCAGATTTGAAGCAAGATGTCCGCCTGTCTGACTTACTGACCGGATTAAAAAGTCCCTGATCTCCGCTGCCAGAGGCTCGAAATCTTCCAATGGTATCTTATGGATATCATTGGGTTTCTTAATCTTTTCCAGAATCATTTGTATCCTTCCTTTATTTTCTGCGGTTTATTAATTTTTCAATTAACAAATACAGAAACTCGTTATTTTTATTCAGACTCTTCAGCAGATCGATTGCCTTCTCTGAGAGTTCTTCCACCTGTTCAGCAGCCTTCTCTGTTCCAAAAAGAGTCACATAAGTAACTTTGTTGTTTTTTTCATCACTGTGTACCGGCTTTCCCAGTTCCTGACTGGTACTTGTCACATCCAGAATATCATCCTGAATCTGGAAAGCCAGTCCTATATTTCCGGCAGCTTTCTCCACTGCAGATACTTCCTGCTCATTTGCTCCTGCAAGAATTGCGCCTGTCATCATGGAGGCTTCGATCAATGCTGACGTCTTATTTCTGTAAATATAGTCAAGCATCTCTTTTTCAAGGGGCTTTCCGTCATTTTCCACATCAACACTTTGTCCTCCAAGCATTCCATGAATGCCTGTTTTCTGTGAGACCACTCTCAACGCATGGATTACCCGATCCTGCTCTTTTGTCAGGGCAAATGCCTGAAACATGGTTTCGTATGCGTAATTAAGCAGCGCAACACCGCTTAACACCCCCATGGCTTCCCCATATACCTTATGTGTAGTCAGTCTGCCGCGCCTGTAATCATCATCATCAAGTGCAGGAAGATCGTCATGAATCAGGGAATGAGTATGGATCATCTCCATTCCTGCCATAAACGGTTTTACAACTTCTTCCTTACCATCAAACAGGCGATATGTCTCCCGGATCAACATTGGCCGAAGGCGCTTGCCTCCTGCCAGCATACTGTAATTCATAGCCTGAGCCATTGTTCCGGCGAATCCCGCCTCTGCAGGCAGAAAGCTTCTGATCACTTTCTCTGTTTCTTCCGTTCTCTTTGCTAATTCATCTTGAAAATTCACTAAATGTACCATCCTCATTAAGCTGCAGCATTTTCTTCTCCACTGTATCCAGCTTCCCGCTGCAAAGTTTCAAAAGTTCCATGCCCTGTCTGTACAGTATAAAAGAGTCCTCCAGCGATGTGTCTCTGTTTTCCAGTTTTTCAGCCAGCAGATCCAGTTCTGCAAGCATCTCTTCCAAAGATTTCTCCTCCTGTAACTGCTCACAGTTTTCTTTCTTCGCCATAGATTCTCTCCTCCTTCACCGTACCTGTAACATATGCTTCTATCGTACCGTCTGTCACAGATATATAAATGGTATCCCCATTTTGTACCTGTTCTACACTTGTCAATGTCTTTTTATATTTATCTGCCACATAAGAATATCCCTGATTCAGTTTCTTTAAAGGGGAAAGTCCTGCAAAACGTTCCAGATAAACAGACAATCTGTGTCTCTCATCCTGAAGTTTCCTGTTCATTCCATTTTGTACAGCATTCTCCAGATCTGCCAGACGCTGTCTCTGCTCCCGCAGCCTGTTCTCCGGACTCAGATAAGCAAATTTTGTCTGAAAATGCTCCAGTCTGCTGCGGTACAGATCCATTTTACCACTCATTGCACGATATAACCGCTGCCTGTAAATACTTACTGCTTCAATCACACTTCTGTAATCATCCACCGCAAGCTCTGCCGCAGCAGAAGGAGTAGGAGCCCGCAGATCAGCAACGAAATCAGCAATCGTAAAATCCGTTTCATGACCTACTGCGGAAATAATGGGTGTACTGCACTCAAAAATAGCTCTGGCCACGATTTCTTCATTAAACGCCCAGAGATCTTCAATAGAGCCGCCGCCTCTTCCCACAATGATCACATCCACATCTGTCTTATCAAGCATCTGTATTCCTTTTACAATACTTTCTGCCGCACCCGCCCCCTGTACAAGAGCCGGATATAAAATAATCTGTAAATAGGGATTTCTTCGATAGGAAATATTGCGGATATCCTGAACAGCCGCACCTGTCGGTGCAGTTACCACACCCAGACGTCTGATAAATCTCGGAATGGGCTGTTTGTACTCCTGTGCAAACATTCCCATATCTTCCAGTTCCTGCTTCAATGCAAGATATCTCTCATACAGAGTTCCTGCACCTTCCAGGGTAATCTCCTTTGCATACATCTGATAGCGGCCGTCGCGTTCCACACTCCCGCCAACGATCACCTTATCGCCATTTTTCATGGCAAATGCAAGTCCCCGTCTGTGTCCGGCAAACATCACACAATTCAATGTTCCTGTCTCATCTTTCAGGGAAAAATAGATGTGTCCGCTTGTATGATATTTACAATTGGACACCTCGCCTTTTACATAAATCTTCTGCAGTAAATAATCCTGGGTAAACATATTTTTGATATAACGGTTTACCTGACCTACAGAATATGTGTTTTTCATTCTGATTTTTCTTCGCTTTCACTGTTGGCAATCTTGCCAAGGATACCGTTTACAAAGGAACCGGAAGTCTCACCGCCAAAACGTTTGGCAAGCTCTACCGCCTCATTGATAGCTACACCTGTAGGTACATCTTTGTCATATTTCAGTTCATACACTGCCAGACGCAGGGCAGTCAGGTCAACGCGGCTCATTCTCTTTGTCTTCCAGCCATTGCTTGTCTCATTTAACAGTGCATCGATCTCGTCTAATTTTTCAAGTACATGGCGGTATTTCCGGCTCATATACTCCTGATCTTTCTCTGAAAGTTCCTCCAGAGTATCAAAATAAAGTGAAAGCTGCTCACTCATCTCTTCCTCTGAATTAAATTCTGTCATGAACAGTAATTTAAAAATATGTTCTCTCTGCTCTCTTCTTCGCATAATTTTTGCTGTATAAACAGCTTTCCTTTCTAAATATCTCTTAAGTACACAAAAAAGGAAAGAGTTACTTTCCTTTTTCGTTCTCCATATCTACACTGGCAATATGAATATTAACATCTGCAACCTCAAGACCTGTCATATTCTCTATGGATGATTTTACTTTCTCCTGAACTTTCTTACTTGTCTCAAGAATGTTCTTACCATATTCGATATTCAGGTTCAGGTCTACTGTTACAACTCCTTCGAGTACAGTAACCTTAACACCTCTGGAAAGATTCTTCATTCCAAGTTTGCTTACCAGTTCGTTTGTGATATTGCCTGCCATGGAAGCAACTCCGTTTACTTCCGTAGCAGCAAGTCCGGCAATGATAGCGACCACTTCATCTGCGATCTGAACCTCACCAATGCCTCCTAAATCCTGTATTTTATATGTTATTCTTTTCTCTGCCATCTGAAAACCTCCTGAGGGATTCTTTAATCTTTGTTCATTATACCAAATCGACAGATAAATGAAAAGGGTTATTTACTGAATTCCGTTAATATTAAGCCAGGATTTCTGTCCTCTGTCATACCCACACTCCAGGAATTTACAAAGAGGAGCAGCGGATTTCCCTTAAGATCAGTAACTTTTTTCATATCAGAGGTTCCAATGATCTTATCCACTTTTACTTCTTCTTTATTTGCAATCCAGCGAATATGTTCATATGGAAGTGTTTCCAGACGGATATCTACATTATATTCATTTTCCAGACGATATTTCAGAACATCAAACTGCAGGACACCTACAACACCTACAATAATTTCTTCCATACCGGTATTAAACTCCTGAAAAATCTGAATAGCACCTTCCTGCGCGATCTGATTGATACCTTTAACAAACTGTTTTCTCTTCATAGTATCAATCTGACGGACTCTCGCAAAATGTTCCGGTGCAAATGTAGGAATACCTTCGAATGCAAACTTTTTACCGGGTGCACAGATTGTATCTCCGATGGAAAAGATACCCGGGTCAAAAACACCGATAATATCTCCTGCATAAGCGCTGTCAATAATTTCTCTTTCCTGAGCCATCATCTGCTGGGGCTGTGAAAGACGCATTTTCTTGTTACCCTGAACGTGCATAACCTCCATGTCTCTTTCAAATTTTCCGGAGCATATCCTCATAAAGGTTACTCTGTCCCTGTGCGCCTTGTTCATGTTCGCCTGAATTTTAAATACGAATGCGGAAAAGTCCTCGTCAAAGGGACTGCATTCACCCTCAACGCACGGTCTGGGCAGAGGCGGAGTAGTCATTTCAAGGAAGCTTTCAAGGAACGGTTCAACGCCGAAATTAGTAAGAGCAGAGCCGAAAAATACGGGAGAAAGCTTACCTTTTCTCACCTGTTCCATGTCGAATTCCTCGCTGGCACCGTCCAGCAGCTCAATGTCCTCAAGGAGAGTTTCACGGTGTTCTGCACCTATAAGAGTATCAAGAGAGCTGTCATTTAAGTCAACTTCAACTGCGTCTGCCTGCTTGCTGTTTCCGTTGGCGGAAAAACTGACAATATGCTTTGAAGCACGGTCATATACGCCTTTAAAATCCTTGCCCGAACCGATAGGCCAGTTGACAGGGTAGGTTTTGATACCCAACTCGTCCTCGATCTGCTCAAGGAGATCAAAGGGATTACGTGATTCACGATCCATTTTATTAATAAAGGTAAAAATAGGAATATTTCTCATTACACAGACTTTAAAAAGCTTTCTGGTCTGATTTTCAACACCCTTTGAAGCGTCTATTACCATTACGGCAGAATCTGCTGCCATAAGAGTACGGTAAGTATCCTCAGAGAAGTCCTGATGTCCGGGAGTATCGAGAATGTTGATGCAGAAGTCCTTATACTTGAACTGCAAAACGGACGATGTAACGGAAATACCTCTTTGTTTTTCAATTTCCATCCAGTCGGACACAGCATGGCGGTCTGATTTTTTGCCTTTTACCGCACCTGCCTGATTTATTGCGCCTCCGTACAGGAGAAGCTTTTCGGTAAGGGTAGTTTTACCTGCGTCCGGGTGGGAGATGATGGCGAATGTACGCCGTCTGTTTATTTCTTTTTCTAATTCTGTCAAAGTTTATTTCCTCCTCTCAAGCTTTTATATAAAAAGCTTGATAAAAATTATATCAAATATATTAAAAACCCATCATATCAAAGGGCAACTCTGAGAAATCTTTCAGCTGCACCCATCTTAATTGGGAGTGAATTCTAAATGTGAAGTCTTGCCTTTTAGATGGAGTCCTATTAGTTCATTATCAAAATGATGTATAAAATTTTTTCTTTGCGAGCTTTCTTTTCAGATGAAAAGAAAGCGGAACGTGTTTCTTTGGTTCGGCATCAGTCACGAGACAAGAAATGAACCAAATATGTTTGATTAAGCTT
>OKST01001245.1_pt1 | contig 13010 bp, 10 predicted proteins | sample 1606341 | NCBI WGS metagenome assembly OKST01 (sample SAMEA3879563, study PRJEB24766) | human gut metagenome | biome: human-associated habitat; feature: feces | place: USA | collected 1985/1987 | reverse complement strand
TTGATTTGTATGATAGGTCAGCTGTCGCCTCATTAAACAGTGATTGTATTAATACTGATTTGGCAATAAATACTCTGAAGACAGCCCTTAAAAAGGAAAAACATCCTAAAGTGATTCTGCACTCAGATCAGGGAGTTCAGTTTACCTCATGTGATTTGTAAATTTCTGTAAAGACAATAATATAACACAAAGTATGAGCAAGGCTGGTTGTCCTTATGATAATGCTCCGATGGAAAGATTTTATAATACTTTCAAAAGCAATTTTTATAACGTAACTTCATTTTCAAATGTAGAGGTGATGGATGAACTCACTACTAAATACATAAATTGGTACAACTATGTTCGCCCTCATTCACACAATAATTATTTAACACCAATGGAGGCTCGTTACAAATAGGTATTTATCGAACAAAGTGTTACAAAAAAGCTTGACCAGTACATATTGTTTGATGTTAAACATGCTACAGTAAGTGAACATATCACCAATATTCTTGCTTCAGGAGAATTAGATGAGACTTCTGTCGGTTTTTCCGACAGAAGTACAGGGGGACGAAAACCCAAAATTTATAATTTGGATATGATTTTGTCTGTCGGATATCGAGTTAATTCTAAAAGAGGTATAGCTTTTAGAAAATGGGCAAATAATGTTCTTAAACAAGGCTATGCTATCAATGAAAAGCGTTTGCAGGCATTAGAAAAAATAATTGATATACAGAGCAGAATGCTTGCCGATGCACTTGATATAGAGGAACTGCTTGATAGCTAACTAACGATTTGCCCGTGGGAGAGATCCTGCGGGCATTTTTGTATCTTTTCTATGAACTCTATTGATTTTGATTGTCTAATGTGGTAGACTATATTTGAAGTCTAATAGCGTAGACAAGGAGGGCGTGAATATGGATTTTCCGAAGATTCACGAAAGTGAATATCGTTTTTGTTTGATTATGTGGGAGCATGAGCCGGTTACTGCTGTCGAGCTTGTTAAGCTGTGCCAGGATCAACTCGGATGGAAAAGGACTACGACTTATACCGTTATCAAGCGTCTTGGAGAGCGTGGTGTGCTGAAGAACGACAATGGCACTGTTACTTCTCTCGTTTCCAAAGATGAAGCCCAGGCGTGTGAGATCGATGAACTGGTTGAGAAAAAATTCGAGGGTTCTCTGCCTGCCTTTATCGCTGCTTTTACAAAGCATCAGGCTATGTCCGAAGATGAGCTTGATGAGGTACAGCGCATGATCGACCGCATCAGGAAAGGAGGTTCACAATGAACGAACTCTTTTTGAAAATTATCAACATGAGTATATCTGCAAGCTGGCTTATCCTGGCTGTGCTGATACTCAGGCTTGTTTTGAAGAAAGCTCCCAAGTGGGTCAATGTTCTGCTTTGGGGTATCGTGGCTGTCAGATTGATTTGCCCGCTCTCTTTTGAGAGCGCATTAAGCCTTATCCCAAGTTCAGAAACAATTCCGTTGGATATTGAAATGGCGGCCAAACCCACAATAGACAGCGGTGTTCCGGCGATCAATAGTGTGGTCAATCCTGTTCTATCCTCATTTGCCCCACCACAGCATGTATTGACGAGTGCAAACCCGCTTCAGATTTGGATTCCGATTTTGAATATTATCTGGTTGATTGGTGTCGGCGCCCTTCTCTTGTATACCGCAGTTAGTTATTGGCGCCTATGTCGTAAAGTGGATACCGCTGTTCGCTACAAGGGCAACATTTTCCAGAGTGAGAATGTAAGTTCTCCGTTTGTCCTGGGCATTATCAAACCGAGAATCTATCTCCCGTTCAACATGAATGGTCAGGATCTGGAGCACGTTGTTGCCCACGAACAGGCGCACATTCGCCGCAAAGACCATTGGTGGAAGCCTCTTGGTTTTCTCCTGCTGACGATTCATTGGTTCAATCCTTTGATGTGGTTGGCTTATGTACTTCTTTGCCGTGACATTGAGTTTGCCTGTGATGAAAAGGTCATCAAGGAACTTGGCAACGAACAGAGAGCCGACTATACACAGGCTCTTGTGGGCTGCAGCGTCAACCGTCGCATGATTGCGGCCTGCCCACTTGCCTTTGGTGAAGTTGGTGTTAAAGATCGTGTGAAGTCTGTGATGAATTATAAGAAACCTGCGTTCTGGATTATTATTCTGGCAGTCATTGCCTGTGTGATCGTTGCGGTCTGCTTTTTGACCAACCCGATGGGATTCCAATTCGATGAAGCAACACACACCATCGTTTCTGCAAATCATTTTGATATGCGAAATGCGGATGACGCGGTGGCTATTGAAATGAATCCCGCACAGATTAGTGAGTTGAGTTCTCGGCTGGCCGGGGTCAAGAACACGAAGAAGAGCGATGAATATGGTGGATTCACACCGGGATATCAAATCAGCGCACTCCTGGAGGATGGCACATATATCCGGATAAACGGTTATTCTCTCTCCGACAATGATATGGTAGATATCGAGTGGAACGAAGAACGATATGTGGTATCCGATGAGGAATTCCAAGATTATTTAAGTAGAATCTGTGAAGGAGGAGATGTTTCTTCTGCTGATAATGCGGTTGCAGGAAAAACCTATCTCTACGAAGGCGAAGGATTCATGGGCAACTTTACGATCACCCTCTATAATGATGGCACCTTCACCTATTACGAAGGAATGGCCAGCAGCTATATTGGAATTGGCTCTTGGGAACAGAATGGAGACAGCATTATCCTGACCGATGATGGGCACGGCGGCTATGGGATAGTGAACCATTTCCGATGTGACGGTAATGACCTCGTGTTTGTTGAGCAGGACTCCAACAACTTCGTTTATGTCAAAGTTAAGGACGGCGAAAGGTTCCATTCCACGGGAGAAGCTTTCAAACCCAACGATACGACTGCGGCCGTAACCAAATGGTTTGATTACCTTGAAACCCCTGATGAAATGAAATGGGACGGTAGCCTTGAAATCAACCTCACCGAGTTTCCGGATGTGACCTTCCGTTGGTTTTACGGAGAGATGCTGGCTGTTAAGGGTAGTAAAAGCACTTCACTTTATACCGGGATGCCAATCTGGAACGCATACTTCTGTGACCTCTCCGGTGGCGGTCTGCCCGAATTGTGTTCTACAATCAGCTGGGGTTCTGGCATGATTGATAACCGTGTCATCATCTATGACTATGCAAACGGAGCAAGCTATGAGCTGTCTGATCGAGGAAATTTCGATTTTACCCTCAGATTTAATGAAGCTGATGGATACCTCTATGTAGATAAAAGGAAATATAATACTGACGAACTGGTTCAATCGGGGCGCTTGGTGTTCAAAGATGACTGTCTCCAAGTTGAAGGTTTTTCTTCCAATGTAGATGAACCTGCCAAGTATTATCTGACCATCGGTGCAGAAGGTGTTAAGAGCATCGAGCTTACAATGCCTAACTCAAGTGGTGGATGTGAAAACGCTGATGGTTCCCTGTTCAAGAAAGGCGAACGCATCTGGCTCGAAAATCTCGATGGTTACACTGATCTGCGTGGACTAACAATAACTGCCCTTGGTGAAAACGGAGAAATCATCTGGACTGCATCAATTCCCAATGAAGATGAAAACCAAGGATTTACCCATCTGGTAAATGATGATTGGGAAATCACAAATATCGAATAATTAGTTCCCAGCAAATAAACCGCTGCAATTCTCATTCCAAAGTGGGATGGATGTTGTAGCGGTTTTTCTTTTTATGGTTCAAATGCCACCATTGTTTCCTTTGGCAGTTTCTCATTTTCACAGTTCAGAAGATACGCTATCGCCTTGTTCGCAAAGCGATTTGTTTTCATGGTATCCCAATCAGCAAGCCGGATGATCTCTGCTGTGCCGTTCTCAAAATCCAATGATATTTCGCCCCATTCGCCGTCGCAGTCTGCTTGGTATTCGTAGATTGCGGCGGCGATTTTCTTTTTGCGCTTAGTTTTGGATTTCTGTTTCAACCGGACAGCATGGATTGCATCCTCGGCAACCAGAAGTTCCGTCAGTTTGTCTACTGCTTTCCGATAGGCTCGTTCTGCACCGCTGGCTGTGCTGCCCTCAAACATAACCGCCAGTTCTTCAAAGGTGGGGCGGTCTTTCCATGAGCCGACACGCCCACAGGTCATGCAGATCGCAAGACGCTTTTCAAGCAAGGTCTGTTCCCGGTAATTCAGTTTCTCAAATGCCCGCTGCACCTTTTCTGCTTGTATGCCGTTCCAGAGGATGTCGGTATAGTTCCAGCTATCGTCAAGGGCAACATCTTCGCCTGTTTCCTCGCCATCCTCGTCTGTTACATAGAACGGTTGCTGATTGCGGATGCCACGGACAACTTTCAGATATTCTTCCGCAAGGGCAAGCTCGCAGTTGTACTTCTTGGAAAACTCGCTGACCGCATCCTTGGTGTTATGGTACAGCCATGCCATTGACCGCACCATTTTGTAATTGGTCAAAGAGGACACCGACCATTTTTCTTCGCCCATGCGGAAACGGAGCATAGCATCCCGGATAAACGGGAAAATGTAGGTAGCATACTCTGCACCCTTGGCAGGATCATAGTCCATCAGCTTTTGGAGCATTTGCTCCCGACAGGAGAGCTTTATATCTATAAAACGGTCTGTGTCATACAAATCGCCGCCATCCACGCCGAGAAAGAATTTGATGCGCTTGTTGAGCTGCGGTTCGTAGTGGTGCAGGAAGAACGAAAAATAAAGCAAATTCTTTTCCTGCAAGGCAGACAGAATATGTTCATTTGGATTGCTAACCGCTGGCGGTTCCGGCTCCAGTTGGAAGATGCGCTCTGCCACATAGGGAATGATGCCATCACCGTATGGATTGACAGCGTGTTTCGGTATGTATCCGGTCATATTCCATGTAAAATCATTCAGCATAGCGCACCTCCTTCCAGTTTAGTAATACTCATAAATATCCCGTGGTCAACTAATGGGTTATTTATTACTTTATTTTCTTTAACATACGGTGATAAATAGGTGCATTTGGTGCAGGAGTTGTGATTGGGACCAGAAGTCCCTCTTTGATAAATTGTTCCACACGCAAAGCAATCCACCCATCACCGATCCCTAATTGATTCTTTCCAAGAACCTGTCCAACAAGCACGCTTTCCTTAAACTCGTCGTCCAGTGTATCCAATTCTCGAAGAATAAATGTATCATACAGAGTTTCTGATACGCTGACCAGTTTGCCGTTTATAACAGCACGAAGAGGAGAATTTTCCTGTTGGAGTTCTCTCCAGCGGTTAGCCAAACTACGAAGGTAATTTGTTGGCAACTTCTTTCCAAGAGATGCCATCCGTCCCAAGTGATAAGGTTCAACTTCTCCCCAACCGTTATACTGGACAATGCATCCATCTGGTCTTGTTTCCCACATTGGAAGCTCCACAATGGTAACATCCAATTTTTCAAAGCCGATTGGTCGTAGTTGTTCCAGAAGCCAATACAATCCGCACACATCATCTGGTTCTCGTCCGACCCAAACACGAATCGGCTCTCCGTTTTGTGCTTTTTCCAGTAGCGTAGCATAGTTCTTTCGGGATGTATTGAGAAGTTCAGTTACGATTTCAGATGCCATATCGGGCAGTATGCTTAGTAGCAAAGATAATGCCGACTCACGCTCCAAACAAATTCCTGCTTCGGAGATGTTGCCCACAGACAATGCCAACGGAAGATTAACTATGTCCTTACGATTTCCCTCCAACGGTATAGCATTCTCCCAACCAGAACGCTCCCGTTCTTCTGCTTGATGCTGGAACTTTTCTATTTCTTCTTTTGAAACTGTCCCATCAGAGATAATTACACTGGTTGCTCCGCCTAAAAAACCCTTATGTCCAATCGCAACCGCCATAGTCCCTGCGGCACTGTCGCTAAATACTACTTCTAACATAACGTTGCTCACCTCTTAGCTAAATTCAAATTCTTTTTAGTGCTTCTTTCTTCAAAGCCGCCTGTCCCATTTCTTTTTCATAATCGCCCTTGGCATAAGCGACATTGCTCAATGCCTGGAGCATCTTATCTTTTGCCAGCCTTTTCATGACCTCCGCAAGATCTTCATCCAGAGTACCACGCTTTATATAGCGGTTTATGGTGTTCAGACGCTTCTCATGTATCTGCTTCACTGGATGATCATCCGCAAGCTCCCGTTGTTCTCTGCCTTTCAGATTGCCGATCTGCCGACAGGTGCGGTGCAGCTTAGCTCCCGGCGCATAACCGCCGCAGTATTTGGTGTGCCTTGCGTTGGTTGTCAGAAACCATTTGCCGCAGATCCGGCACTTCTTAGGAGCGTGACCGACACACAATCCCTCAAAGAGATCTGACCGGAACATCCCTACAAAGGACACATAGTGCATCCGTTTGACGAGCTTCGCCACATTTTCGCCGGGACGGATGACAGATACATACTGAACGGAGTTGTTCAGGGTAGACATCCAGGCATTTCCCTCAGTAATAGAAAAGTCCGGAGGGAAATAGCTTCCAAACATTTTTGCAAAGCCCTCTGCGGTGCGGTCAGCTTCGTTGCCGTCTGATTTTTCTGCAAAATCAAGCATTGCCTTTTGGTATTCCCCAAGGGAGTATGCCAGATGCCCGAATACAGCGGTATAGCGTTGGAGCATCATCGCATCGGCATATCTCGGAACTTCTTCAAGCTGCAAGGAGTTGGTTGTGGCTTTTATGGCAAACTCCATATATTTCAGAGCATTGTCCGCAGTAAAGACTTTTTCAATCTGTTCTCTGTGTTTTGGAATATCCATGTAGGAGAACGGCGGTGTTTTACTGAGAATATCAAGCATCGCCAGAGCAGCTTCCCTTGCCAAAGGAAAGAGTGCAGAAGCGTCCTCTCCGGCGTTCAACATTCCAAGCAGCAGATTGATTTTTTCGCATTGCTCATTCATCTTTGCAATGGCATCCGCAGGAACATTCAGCGCATCACAGGCAAGAGTGCCGACAGGGAATGTTTTGCCCTCATATATGACCGTATCCTGCCAGAAATCCAATGTCATCAATTCTTGATTCATGCTTGCCCTCCTGTCCTGTTTTTTCATTTTTCTAATTATATCATGTAAATGTGAAGAAATCTACGTCCTCAGATAAGTTGTCCTGTTTTTTGAAACAGGATTGTCCTGTCATTAGCCTGTTTTTTGAAAAATCCGTCATAACCATAGTAGAAAGAGCGAAGCACCTGCCAACCACGGCGGGTGCTTCGTGCTTTCCAGACTATTATGAACGGAGATTTTTCTATGACAATTTATGAAACCATCAAGGCGGCGATCTGCGTGAAGCAAGCCGCCGAACACTACGGGCTGAAAGTGAGCCACAACGGCATGGCTTGCTGCCCGTTCCACAACGACAGGCATCCGAGCTTGAAGCTGAATGAGGACTATTTTTTCTGCTTCGGCTGCGGAGCCAAGGGGGACGTAATCGACCTTGTGGCAAGGCTGTTCGATCTGAGCAGTTATGAAGCAGCGCAAAAGCTGGCTGCGGACTTTGGACTTGACCCAAAACCGCCCACTGCCGCAGCTATGGTCAAGCCGAAGCGTCCCTATATCCGTCAGTTACGGGAGGATGAAATGCTGTGTTTCCGAGTGCTGACAGACTATCTGCATCTGCTGGAAGATTGGAAAGTTCGGTATGCACCCAAGACACCGGAAGATGCTCTGGATGACCGTTTTGTGGAAGCCTGCCAGATGCACTGCTATATCGAATATATGGCAGATGTGCTGACGGTGGGTGATCTGGAAGAACGGGTGGCATTGGTGGACAAGCTGATGCAGGACGGCAAGATTGCTTTTCTGCAAGAGTACACCGCACGAAAGAAGAAGGAGGTGGCGCACCATGGCGAAGAACCTGAAAACGCCTGATATGAACTTGCCCATGTGGTTTGATGGGCAGAACATCAACGAAGCTCTGTTTTGTGAAGAATTTCTGCATGAGCGCAGAATCATCTATGCAAACGGAGCTTTTTTCACGCCTGATGGTCGGGTGACAGACGATCTTCCTCTGCGTGGGGAGATTTACGACAAGCTGAAATTCTGTGCCGTAAACAATATCCCCCGGAAGATCACCAACATTCTGGAAGTGCTGAAACTGGAAGCGCAAGTGCCGGACTTTCCACCGGAGCAGGATCGGATTCATTTGTCCAACGGTACGCTGCTATTGAACGGCACATTTACCGAGGGCAGACCGGCTATCGTGCGGAGCCGTTTGCCGGTTGCTTACAATCCCGATGCTACTGCGCCGGTGATCTGGCTGAACTTTCTGGATGGGTTGCTTTACGTCGAGGACATTCCAACTTTGCAGGAGTTTATCGGCTATTGCCTGATTCCCTCCAACAAGGGGCAGCGCATGATGGTGATTAAAGGCAACGGCGGCGAGGGCAAATCCCAAATCGGAGCTGTGCTTTCTGCTATCTTTGGCACGAATATGAAAGACGGCAGCATCGGCAAGATTTCCGAAAACCGCTTCGCCCGTGCCGATCTGGAACACATTCTGCTGTGCGTGGATGATGATATGCGGATGGAAGCCCTGCGCCAGACCAACTATGTAAAATCCATCGTGACCGCACAAGGCAAGATGGATTTGGAACGCAAAGGCAAGCAGAGTTATCAGGGCTGGATGTTTGCCCGGTTGCTTGCGTTCAGCAACGGTGATCTGCAAGCCTTGTATGACCGCAGTGACGGATTTTACCGCAGACAGCTTGTGCTGACTACCAAAGAAAAGCCTACTGACAGAGCTGACGATCCTGACCTTGCAGAGAAGATGAAAACCGAAGCCGAGGGCATCTTCCTGTGGGCATTGGAGGGTTTACAGCGGCTTGTTGCCAACAACTTTCAGTTTACGGAGAGTGACCGTATCCGGGAAAACAGGGAAGCGGGCAAGCGTGACAACAACAATATCTTTGATTTCATGGAATCGGAGGGATACATCCGGCGTAAAGCGGATGCGTCCATTAGCTCCAAGGATTTCTATGAAATCTACCGGATGTGGTGCGAGGAAAATTCCCTTGCTCCGCTGAAAGCCCGCAGCTTCAGCGACGCCATGATTGCCAATGCCGGGAGATTCAATCTGGAGCATTGCAACAACATCACCAACTCTGCCGGACGGCGGGTTTGGGGATTCATGGGAGTGGAAGCCATTGTACGACCTCATATAAATGGGTTTTACGGAGATTCGCCGTGTACGTACGTACCGGAGGAATGGCGGCAGGTCGAGTAAATCCCATTACTGGTACGTATGTACGCAGCAAAAGAGCGTAAAACGCTTGTTATAGAAACAGCACGCATCCTCTCGTTCGGGTTGTTTCTATGTCCACAGGTTTTTGAAAAAGTGTCTGTGGACACCGGCTGCAAGAGGAAGTTGACACAGAACGGCTCCATGCAGACGGGCTGACCATGGGAAAAGGCGCAGACATTTTCGCTTTGGTCAGCAGAGGTCGCCGCAGTGACCGCATCCCCTCTCGGGAGAGCCCACGGCACTTTGCAGCCAGTATGGATGAAAGTGTAATAGTGAGTTATTACACTTTGAAAAAGTGCCGTTCTCCAGCTCTCCGCTGTCTGCAAATTTCAAAGAAAGGAAAAATCCAATGGCAAGAAATGATGGAATCCACCGCACCGTAGCCCGGAATCAGGACTTGGAAACACCGGCTGATGTGGCAAAGGTACAGGAACACAATGAGCGTGAAAAGGACAGCTACAGCAATCAGGACATCGTACCGGAACGCACTTCTCTGAACATTCATTTCAAAGCACCCGCGGACGATTATGTAAAAATGTTTGAGCAGATGGAACAGGACGGTGTAATCTCCACAAGAGGTCTGAAACCGGATGCCGTCAAATACGGTGAGTTGATCTTTGATGTGAACTCTGCTTACTTCTACAATCACGGCGGCTATGAATTTGCAAAACAGTTTTATGCCGATGCCTATAAAGCCGCCGTGGAGATCGTAGGCGGTGAGCAGTATATCCTATCCGCTGTGATGCACGCCGACGAGCGCAACCGGGCAATGTCCGAAGCTCTGGGCGAAGATGTGTACCACTACCACCTTCATGTGGTTTATATCCCGGTGGTAGAGAAGCAAATTCTGTGGTCGAAGCGATGTAAGGATGAATCCCTCCGGGGAACGGTAAAGGAAACGATCACGCAGGTCAGCCGCAGTAAAAAATGGGAGTCCAAGCCGGTGCTTGACAAGGATGGTAATCCAATGTTGAACGCAAAAGGAAAAAAGATTTTGAAGTCGTCCTACAGTGTGTTGCAGGATGACTTTTTTCATTTCATGCGAAATGCCGGATATACCGATGTGGAGCGTGGAGAGCGTGGCAGCACCGAGGAACATCTGACAGTGACACAGTTCAAGGTTCAGGCTGAACAGCAGCGTTTGGAAGCTATGACCGGACAGGTGGCACAGGCGGAGCGGGGGTTGGAGAATGCCAAAGATGCCACGGAGAAACAGAAAAAGAAACTGGAAGCTCTGCAAAAGGAAACCAAAACAGCAAAGACCGTTGCTCTGACGGTGCAGGAGATTGAAACGATGGGAAAGAAAGCCACATTCGGAAATAATATCACGCTGACACCGGATGAGTGCGACACGCTCAAACGCTATGCGGTCAACGGCATTATCGCCAATGCTGACAACAAGCGCTTGAAGGAGAAACTGGCTTCCGCTGAAAAGACGGTTTCCATCTGGAAACAGCGGTATGAAGCAGTAAACGAAAAATATATGGAACTGAAACAGAAAGCCCAGCCTTTTCTGGATGCACTGGAAATTGCATCCGAAAGGGTTCGGGCTTTTATCAATTCTATCCTCATCAGAGGAAAGGAAACGCAGGAACACAAACACCCTGACCGGAAGCGTGGACAGGATATGGAACTTTGATGGAGGAATCGCCTATTGAAGAAATATTATGAGGAAGCGAAATATAATGCGGCATTTGACCGCTGTGTGGATGTTATGAGCCAGATGCTCCAGAAGTACGGGCATCAGGTTTTGGATAAATTAGAGCAGGATACACCGCAAACGGTGGAGTGTTCCAAGGATGATAAGCAAGCGCAGACTTTGACGGATAAGGCTGCGTAAAAATTTACAATTTACACGTTGCGTACTTGTTGCGGCTATGCTATAATATGTACGCAACGTGTATTTTTGCTTTTTGGGAGAAAAGACGAATGGATTGTAAAAACAGAATTATTAAGTTGCGTGAAAGCACAGGACTGAACCGGAAAGATTTTTGCAAGCTCGTCCATATTCCTTACCGGACTATGACCGAGTGGGAATTGGACAACCGCCATGCACCGGATTATGTGCTTAGACTTTTGGAGTATTATATCCGCAACGAGGGATTGATGGTAAAAGAAATGAGCGAAGGAGGTGGCGATTCTGAAAAAGAAGCAACTTAAATGTTATCTATATACGAGAGTGTCCACCTCCATGCAGGTAGACGGATACAGCTTGGATGCCCAGCGGGACAAGTTGCGGAAGTATGCGGCATACGAGGATATGGTCGTTGCCGGGGAGTATTCTGACGAAGGATTTTCCGGCAAGAACATCCAAGGGAGGCAGGAGTTTCAACGGATGCTGAACGACATCCAGGACTGCAAAGACGGCGTTTCCTATGTGCTTGTCTTTAAGCTCTCCAGATTTGGCAGAAATGCAGCCGATGTTCTGAACTCTTTGCAGCTTATGCAGGATTTTGGTGTCAACCTGATTTGCGTGGAGGATGGCATTGACAGCTCCAAGGATGCCGGAAAGCTTATGATTTCCGTGCTGTCTGCGGTGGCGGAAATCGAGCGAGAGAATATCCGCACACAGACAATGGCAGGACGGGAGCAAAAGGCTCGTGAGGGCAAATGGAACGGCGGTTTCGCTCCCTATGGATACAAATTGGAAAGCGGAAACCTTGTCATTGCGGAGGATGAAGTGGAAGTAATCCGTGTTATTTATGACCGCTACATCCATACCAATGAGGGCGTTGCCGGAGTTGCTAAATATCTCAACCGCAACGGGTTTGTGAAGAAGCTGCGGCAAAATAACACCATCCCCGGATTTTCAAGGAACTTCGTGCAGGACGTACTGGATAATCCCGTTTATATGGGTAAAATTGCTTATGGCAGACGGAGAACCGAAAAGAGGCAAGGTACAAGAAATGAGATGCACGTGGTCGAGCAGTCGGAGTTCCCTGTTTACGATGGTCAGCATGAAGCCATCATTTCCGAAGAAGATTGGTATCTGGCACAGGAAAAGCGCAAGATCAATTCCTTTAAGCGGGAAAAGGTCAACAATCCAGACCACGCACACATCCTATCCGGTATTTTGAAATGCCCGTGTTGCGGAAAGAGTATGTACGGCAATATTGCCAAGGCTCATAGCAAGGACAAGAAAACACGGTATTATTACTACTGCAAAAATACGGTTACGCCGACGGGACATGAGTGCAGCTTCCGGCTGAATATCGAGCAGACGGAAATCAACAAATTTGTGGCGAAGGTCATCTCCGCTATGGTCAGCAATCCCCGATTTATAGAAGCAATTCAAGCGAAAATTGGAACGGCGGTTGATACAGAGGATATGGAAAAGCAGATCGCCGTTCTGCAAGGACAGCTAAAGCAAGCCTTTGGAACGAAAAGCCGCTTGGAGCGTCAGATGGATACTTTGGACATCAACGATGCCCACTATGACAGAAAAATTTTGGATTTGCAGCGCCGATATGATGAACAGTATGATACGATAGAAGAAATCGAAGTTCAGATTGGCGAATTGCAAAGTCAGATACGCAGCATCCAGCAGGAGAAAATCTCCGGCGATAACATTTATCGGCTCTTACTGGCATTTGATGAAGTCTACCATTCCGCAACGGAAGCAGAACAGAAAGAGTTTATGAAAGCCTTTATTGAGCGAATTGAGATGTTCCCGGAAAAGAGAAAAGACGGAAGCTGGATAAAGAAGATTGTATTCAACTTCCCTGTGCCTGTTGATGGCGAGGAAGTGAAAGAACTTCCCTTGGAAA
>OKST01001244.1_pt1 | contig 13025 bp, 9 predicted proteins | sample 1606341 | NCBI WGS metagenome assembly OKST01 (sample SAMEA3879563, study PRJEB24766) | human gut metagenome | biome: human-associated habitat; feature: feces | place: USA | collected 1985/1987 | reverse complement strand
TTCACATAAAGTAAAACGGTATAACAATTGGAAAAAGCCATTTGTTAAGAATAATAAAAAGATAAAAATTTATTACCGTGGGAAAAAGATACATTAATGGAGATGCTAATGAATAGAAAGTGTCAGTTACCAATACAGGACGATGTTTCTGTATATACTTATACGTATTATGGTTTTGCAAATAGTATAATACAAGCAAATGCATATTCTGATAACTGCATTGTCAAGTTTGAAATAGTTGACAAATTGCAACATAATTGGACGGTAAATTTGCATAATTTTGATGTAAAAAAAGAGACTGATGGTAAAGTCATTGAGTTATTTTCAAATGTTCCTTTTCGGCAGAATCTGCTGGGAGTAATATCAAGAAACTTGGAGGAAGTAGATTCGATTCGGGTTCGGATTTATTCCCAGCAGTATGCTCATCCATGGGGAGCGGTAAACTTGTTTATAGATGATGGTGAAGAACAGCAGTTATTAGATGGTGATGATAATTATTTGGTTAGGCTGGGGTACTTTAACCGGGAGGGTGTTTATTTTAGGCTCAATAATGTTCCTCAAAAAGTTGAGTATAACAGTAGGACATTTTCTATTGAGTTGTTACTTTGCAGAGAATATCAAAGAGTTGCAGCATATTTGTGCGACGGAAACAAACAATACCTTTTGTCGAGTGCGGTATGTAATGAACTGAATCAAGGGAATTGGAAAATTGGAGTTCAAATTCGCCAAAATGATAGTGTATATCCGCATTGGTTTTTTCGTAATTTTTTGCAAATCAGTTGTGATTTAAACAGCGTAAATCGTCCATTAGATTTTATGTTTGGAATCGAAAAAGATTGGCATTTTTACTGGGTCAATCAGTTTCTAGAAACGAGCAAAATACCATTTAGTTTTGTTAAGTCATATGGTATGATGAAGTTTATACGAAATAGCATTGATGAGGGGAAATACATTGAACTGCGTTTGGACCAGTATTATATTTCAGACCGGGAAGAATATCGTCACAGACATTTTATGCATCAAAATTTAATTTATGGGTATGATGATTCCTTGAAAATATTATATTTGCTTGGGTACAACAGTGTTGGTAAAATGTCTAAGACGACTATATCTTATGCGGATGTAAAGTATCAATTTAATAAGCGCGGCTGTGTGTCAAATGTGTATTTGATAGAATATAAACCGGAAGCGTATGGGGTTACTTATCAGCCAGAATATATTCGTCGTATGCTTATACAGTATTTGGAGAGTTACAACAGCAGTTTGGATTTTGGACATATTATTGAAGCAAGAAATCGTGTGTTTGGTTTTGCATGTTATGCGGAACTGATGTCCGAAAAGGGACTTAATTTAATATTGAAAGATCGTCGTGTTCTTCATTTGTTGTATGAGCATAAATTTGTTATGGAACAACGGTTGGAGTACCTTGCTTATTTTGAAAACCATAATGCTAAAATAAGGAAGTGTTTTGAGGACTATAACGATATTGTAGGTTCTGCTTTAAACATAAGAAATTTAGCGTTAAAGTACCAAATAAATGGTGATGAAAAAATTCGTAATAAAATTTTTAATAGCTTGAAGGAGATGATGGATAAGGAGAAGAAAATACTTTCGGAAGTTGTTGGATTGTTGTCCTAATTGTTTCCTATATGCGTAAATAATGGTTGACAATTCCGATTTTCAAATGTATACTATGACAAGATAAAAGGTTTACATTTGAAAAAACGGAGGATGAACAATGAAAGAAAAAAACTTTTTTAACCTGAAAGATATGGTGTTAATGGCGTTATTTGCAGCGCTTACCTGTGTACTTGCACCGCTTGCTGTGCCGATTGGTCCGGTGCCGATTTCGCTGACAAACCTCGTGATTTATTTTAGTTTGTATGTGCTTGGCTGGCAGCGGGCAACCATCACGTACATTGTATACTTGCTGCTTGGTCTGGTTGGACTTCCGGTATTCTCTGGATTTGAAGGTGGCGTTGGTAAAGTTGCCGGTCCTACTGGCGGTTACTTAATTGGATTTATTTTCATGGCAATTGTATGTGGTCTTTTGATGCAGGTTAAGAAGGATAAGAAGATTGTAAATATTGTTTTCTGCGTTGTCGGAATGCTTATTGGTACCGCGATTGCATATGCATTTGGTACGATGTGGTTCTGCTATTCGACAGGAACAGGACTTGGCGCAGCAATGGCGCTTTGTGTAATTCCATTTATTCCGGGCGATTTGATTAAAATTGCGATTGCAGCAGTTGTTGCACCGACGGTTGCAAACCAGATAAAACGAATTTAAGAAAAGATTCAAACTAAAAAGGAGCAGCTCTCCATGTACCACCGTGTTTACACGTAAGAGACATGGATAACTGCTCCTTTTGTTTTATTCGTTATGCAGGGAACATTAATCAAAGTAATCAATTTTCATTGCATGTTTTACTTCACTCAAAGTACCGGCAGCGACTTCTTTTGCCTTAATACTTCCTTTGTGCAAAATTTCCATAACGGCTGGAATATCTTTTTCAAGTTCTTTTCTTCTTGCCTGAATTGGAGAAAGTTCTTCCATAATAACAGAGTACAAGAATTTCTTAACCTTCACGTCACCCAGACCTCCGCGGGTGTAGTGGTCTTTCAATTCCTGTAAACAACTGTAATCCGGCAGGTATTCTGCAAACAATTCATCCTTGCAGAAAGCATCCAGATAAGTAAATACAGGGTTACCTTCTACTTTACCCGGGTCTTGTACACGCAAGTGGTCGGGATCGGTATACATACCTTTCACTTTCTTCTGTACTTCGTCGGCAGAGTCGGAGAGGTAGATACAGTTGCCCAGGCTCTTGCTCATCTTGGCTTTTCCGTCTGTTCCGGGCAGGCGCAGACAGGCGGCGTTTTCGGGCAGGAGGATTTCCGGCTCAACCAGTGTTTCGCCATAGATATAGTTGAAACGACGAACGATTTCGCGTGCCTGTTCCAACATTGGTTCCTGATCTTCGCCCACAGGGACAGTTGTTGCCTTGAAAGCGGCAATGTCCGCAGTCTGGCTGATGGGGTAGGTGAAGAAACCTACTGGGATGCTGGCGTCGAAGTTGCGCAACTGAATTTCTGCCTTTACTGTAGGATTACGTTGCAGGCGGCTTACGGTCACCATATTCATGAAGTAAAAACTCAATTCGCACAGTTCGGCAATCTGAGATTGAATGAAGATAGTGCTTTTTGCCGGGTCCAGTCCGCATGCCAGATAGTCAAGCGCCACTTCGATAACATTCTGACGTACCTTTTCCGGGTTGTCCACATTGTCAGTCAATGCTTGTGCATCGGCAATGAAAACGAATATCTTGTCATACAAACCGGAGTTCTGCAACTCCACTCTTCTTCTCAATGAGCCCACATAATGTCCTATGTGCAGGCGTCCTGTAGGGCGGTCGCCCGTGAGGATGATTTTCTCTTTAGACATATTTATATTATTCTATTTATTATGTTTTTCTTTGAAAATGAATACAAAGGTAACGCTTTTCTCTGACTTTAGCTTCATAATTCTTTAGAGAAGCGAAAGAGAAACCATACTCTTGTTGCTTTTCCTGAAAAAAGAGTTTACCTTTGTAGAAATATACTTAATATAAAACGCGATGAAAACAGATTTTGATTATCAAGCGGTCCCTCAAGGGTTTATTCATTGTTTCAAGAACGATTGTTCCAGGTCAGATACTTGCTTGCGCCGTTTGGCTGCGCGGCATTGCACGGCTGATAAACCTTTGATTACAATTCTCAGTCCGGCAGCTGTTCCTGCCGATTCTTCTCAGTGTTCCTATTTCCTGCCTATCCAGAAGATACGTGTGGCATGGGGGGTAAGAAACTTATTTGACGATGTTCCTCTTAGCTTGGCAGCCGATATGCGGCACCAGATTGTTTCCTACTTCGGCAAGACGCATTATTATCGGATCTACCGTAAAGAGCGTTTCATTACGCCTGAAGGTCAGCGATATATCAGGCATATATTTACTCAGAACGGCATTACCGACGCACTTCAGTTTGAGTCTTATTCGGAAGTCTATAAGTGGTGATTAGTTTCTCGGTGTGGAACTGGCGGTTTCATGCCTTGAAACCTGTAGTTTCACACCGAGAAACTGATAGTTTCAAGGCATGAAACTACAAGTTTCAGCTGATGAAACTAATGGCGGTACTATATCATGCTTTTAAATAGCTTAATAGGAGGCAATTGCTATTTTAAATAAATATAGAGAATAAAGACAGGCTCTAAATTTGTTTATTATCGAAATAAGTCGTTACTTTGCACAAATTTTAAAACAACGATGCAACAACACGGAAAAAGAGATACATATAATCTGTATTCGAATGAATTTCATTCGTTAGTCGATGATTTCTCTTTCTCTGAGAAGATATTGTTAGTTCTTTGGTAATGCGTTAATCCTTTGTTGGGTAACGCATTTTTTTTGTGCCCGAATGTATAGGAAGAAACTTAATAGACAACAAGAGAATATATGGAAAAGAATTTGAAGAAAGTGTTGGTCTTGGGCTCAGGTGCACTCAAGATCGGTCAGGCCGGGGAGTTCGACTATTCCGGTTCGCAGGCATTGAAGGCTCTGCGTGAAGAAGGTATCAGTTCAGTGTTGGTGAACCCGAATATTGCTACTATCCAAACATCGGAAGGTATTGCAGATCAGGTTTATTTCTTGCCTGTAACCACTTATTTCGTAGAAGAAATCATCAAGAAAGAACGTCCCGATGGTATTCTGTTGGCCTTCGGTGGTCAGACGGCTCTGAACTGCGGTGCTGAGTTGTACACAAGCGGTGTGCTGGCTAAGTACGGTGTGCGCGTATTAGGAACTTCGGTGGAAGCTATCATGTATACGGAAGACCGTGACCTCTTCGTGAAGAAGCTGGACGAGATCGATATGAAAACTCCCGTCAGCCAGGCTGTAGAAAGTATGGAAGATGCAATTGCTGCTGCTGAACGCATCGGTTTTCCGGTTATGGTTCGTTCCGCTTATGCACTGGGCGGTTTGGGTAGCGGCATCTGCCAGGATAAAGAAGAGTTCCTGAAGTTGGCCGAAAGCTCTTTCGCTTTCTCTAAACAAATTCTTGTAGAAGAGTCTCTGAAAGGTTGGAAAGAAATTGAGTTCGAAGTAATCCGCGATGCTAACGACCACTGCTTCACGGTGGCAAGCATGGAAAATTTCGACCCGCTGGGTATCCATACGGGAGAGTCTATTGTAGTGGCTCCGACTTGTTCGCTGACTGACGAGCAGGTGAAGATGTTGCAAGATCTTTCTACGAAGTGTATCCGTCATCTGGGCATTGTGGGCGAATGTAACATTCAGTATGCATTTAATGCGGAAACTAATGACTACCGTGTGATTGAGGTGAATGCCCGTCTGTCGCGTTCTTCTGCTTTGGCTTCTAAGGCTACGGGTTATCCGTTAGCATTCGTAGCCGCTAAGATCGCATTGGGCTATACGCTCGATCAGATTGGCGAAATGGGTACTCCGTATTCAGCATATGTAGCTCCGCAACTGGATTATCTGATTTGTAAGATTCCTCGTTGGGACTTGACGAAGTTCGTAGGTGTATCCCGTGAAATCGGTTCCAGCATGAAGTCTGTAGGTGAAATCATGTCTATCGGACGTTCTTTCGAAGAAATCATCCAGAAAGGTTTGCGTATGATCGGTCAGGGTATGCACGGATTTGTAGGCAACGACCTGCACTTCGATGATCTGGATCGTGAGCTTTCACGTCCTACCGACTTGCGTGTATTTGCTATTGCTGAAGCTTTGGAGAATGGCTATACGATAGACCGCATCTTTGACCTGACCAAGATTGATCCCTGGTTCCTTGGCAAGTTGAAGAACATTGTTGACTATAAGTTGAAGCTTTCCCAATATAATAAGGTGGAAGATATTCCGGCCGACGTATTGCGTCAGGCAAAAGTGCTGGGCTTCTCTGACTTCCAGATTGCGCGTTTCGTACTCGAACCGCAAGGCAATATGGAGAAAGAAAATCTGATGGTGCGTGCACGTCGTAAAGAGTTGGGCATCCTGCCGGCTGTAAAACGTATCAATACGATTGCTTCCGAGCATCCTGAACTGACTAATTACCTGTACATGACGTACGCCGTTGAGGGTTATGACGTAAACTATTACAAGAATGAAAAGTCAGTGGTTGTACTGGGTTCCGGTGCTTACCGTATCGGGTCTTCCGTAGAGTTCGACTGGTGTTCGGTAAATGCCGTGCAGACTGCACGTAAGCTGGGTTACAAGTCCATCATGATTAACTATAACCCTGAAACCGTATCTACTGACTATGATATGTGCGATCGTCTTTACTTCGATGAGCTGTCTTTTGAGCGTGTACTCGATGTTATTGACCTGGAACAGCCGCGCGGCGTAATCGTATCTGTAGGCGGACAGATCCCGAACAACCTGGCAATGAAACTGCATCGTCAGTCAGTGCCCATCCTAGGAACTTCTCCTCTTTCTATTGACCGTGCTGAAAACCGTAATAAGTTCTCTGCTATGCTCGACCAACTGGGTATCGACCAGCCGGCTTGGCAAGAGCTTACCAGTCTGGAAGATGTGAAAGGTTTCGTAGAGAAAGTGGGTTATCCGGTACTGGTTCGTCCGTCTTATGTACTTTCGGGTGCTGCGATGAACGTATGCTACGATGAAGAAGAATTGGAGAACTTCCTGAAAATGGCCGCTGAAGTATCTAAAGAATATCCGGTGGTAATTTCTCAGTTCTTGCAGAATACAAAAGAAATCGAATTTGATGCTGTTGCTCAGAATGGTGAAGTAGTGGAATATGCTATTTCCGAGCATGTGGAGTTTGCCGGTGTACACTCCGGTGACGCTACATTGGTATTCCCTGCACAGAAGATTTACTTTGCTACGGCACGTCGTATCAAGAAAATCAGCCGTCAGATTGCAAAGGAACTCAATATCTCCGGTCCGTTCAATATTCAGTTCCTGGCACGTAACAATGAGGTGAAGGTAATCGAATGTAACCTTCGTGCTTCACGTAGTTTCCCGTTCGTGTCTAAGGTGCTGAAGCGTAACTTTATTGAAACTGCTACCCGCATCATGTTGGATGCTCCTTATACTCGTCCTGACAAGTCGGCATTCGATATCGACTGGATTGGTGTGAAAGCTTCTCAGTTCTCTTTCTCCCGTCTGCACAAGGCAGACCCGGTACTGGGTGTGGATATGTCTTCTACCGGTGAAGTAGGCTGTATCGGTGATGATTTCTCCGAAGCATTGCTGAGCGCCATGATTGCTACTGGCTTCCAGATTCCTCAAAAGGGAGTGATGTTCTCTTCCGGTGCCATGAAATCGAAAGTAGATTTGCTGGAGTCCAGCCGCATGCTCTTCAATAAAGGATATAAGATTTATGCAACGGCAGGTACAGCCGCTTTCCTGAATGCTCATGGAGTGGGCACTGAAGCTGTTTACTGGCCCGATGAACGTCCTGACGCAGAGAACAACGTGATGAAGATGATTGCCGAACACAAATTCGATTTGATTGTCAACATTCCGAAGAATCATACGAAGCGTGAACTGACAAACGGTTACCGTATCCGTCGTGGTGCTATCGACCATAACATTCCGTTGATTACGAATGCTCGTCTGGCAAGTGCTTTCATCGAAGCATTCTGCGAACTGAAGTTGGAAGATATTGCTATCAAGAACTGGCAGGAATATAAGTAACTGAAGAGGAAATAAAAAGGAGGATGCTCTATCAGAAAGAGTGTCCTCCTTTTTTATCTTTTTTTCTGGCGCTACCACTGACTATAAGGCTTATTATTGGGGCTCTTGTGCCCACCAATAGTATATATAATTTAATTTTTTGCCCTCTTCAGTAGGGATATACCAGACCTTTTCTTTTAAATCTGTTTCGATTTTACGGTAAACAGAGATAGGGATTGTGGCATAAGTACCGAAGTTCATGAAAGAAAATTCGACCTCATCAACCTTGCCGGTATCTGAATTTATGCACATTGTTATTATGAGCTCGTGGCCTTTTACTCTTTGTTTTTCACTAGCGGAAAATGCAGCATTTACAATGGAAAGGCGCTCTGCTCGTGTCCATGCGTCATATTGGAGTAAAACGATACCTTCATCTGTTTGTGAGAAAGTTTCTCCTGTATTTTTGTAACTTTGAGTAGTAAAGAGTAATTTGTTACTCTTGTTATAGAGTGTGACTGTCTTTGACGCTGCCACATCGCATTGGTAGGTGTAACCATTTTCATTGAATGTTTTAGTTACAGCATAATAATTTGTCTGTGCATATATATATGTAGTACAAAGTGATATGCATATAAAAAAGAATATAGTTTTCATAATCAGCAATTTATTGTTAGCTTATTTATACATTTAAAATTCTCTAATCCCGGTCGGTTATATTCGAAGGGGTATTTATCCGCTGTGTAGTGATACTTATGAAAAGTAGGGACGATATCATCTTTTATTTTATTTTCTAAATCGGTACGATTCACTCCGGGAAGTAAATTCCCTTTATTATCAATGTAATTCGTTAAACTTTTTATTCTTCTGCGACGGGGGTCTGTATTGTCCCTGTCTTCCCACTTACTGTCTTTATATTCTGGTAAGTTGCTCGTGTAAAGATATTGTGCGTACCATGCTTCTATTTCTCCATTCAGAGTTGATTCTTTGTATGACGCAGTGGTTTCTTGATAAGCTCGGTAAGCATGCATCATTTCATGAAAAAGCTGATTGCTTTCCATCTGCCTGCCAAGACATATTCCTGTTGATTCTCCTTGGTAACCGAAAGAACCCGTCGTACTTGCTCCAAATTGAATGCTTAAGGTTTTTCCATTGAGCAAATTTGCTAATTCATTATATAATGCTTCTCCCATACAGTCTTCTACAATCTTATCAAGCATATTCTCTATTATTATCCAATTTTCTTCTGTCATGTTAGAGTTACGGAATATTGCCTTGGCTCTAGGGGTGTCCTTCTTGCTGGAGTTGTTGCTGCCTCCGTCACCCCAGTCTAAATCTCCTCCCTCGCCATTGCCACCTCCATCAATTAATTCATCAGTGTCACGATCTTCACGCAATCTTTCCTCAGTCCAGCAGTAATAAGTGTCATATTCATAGGGACCACATTCAGCAGTATAGATAAGTTCGCAATTTTCTTCCGAATCCCAATCCCAACTTCGTGTATTTATGTTCGCCTTATTGTTTATAAAAGTAAGTCCACTTACTGGTTTCTTATGCAGAGCATATTGAGTAAAGTAATCAAACATCCAAGTTTGCTCAACTTCATTTCCTATTTGGCGAGTTATGACATCTGCCATTTTACGGGTATAGATGTGGTAATGGGTGCGTGTCCTGCCAATCGAAAAATACCAGATTGCTTCAATTTCTTTGTCAGAATTTAAATTCTTCACAGGAATTGCGTATACTTTACGCTTGTTTTCACAGAAAGATCGAGCATTCTCCCACATTGGGTAGCCATAAGCATTAATGAACTTAGAGGTAAATTCCACTGAATCATTTTTCTGTTTTAGCAGGAAAACAATTTGCTGAATGTCTGGGTTGGCAGTGGAAACTTTGAAGAAGTGATCAGATGCATCTGTAATAGGTGCTTCTTCGCTAATACATGAAGCCACTAGTAATGGTACAGCAAATAAATAAATTAGTTTTGTCATTTTCATAATACAAAATTTGAAGGTAATACACTGTACTGCCAGTTCTCAGAGCAGTATTATTATGATTCTTTCTTCTTGATAAAAGAAAAAAGCGTGGGAACTTATCTGTTTGTCTTTAAAATAGTTTTATTGCGAATGCTTGTTTCTGTTTAAATTGCAATAAATATACGAATATTTTTTGCATGCCAGATAGTATAGCTGCGATTTTTTTGAAAATATTTACTGTTTCTTTTTATCAATATGGTTGGCTGTTTGGAATAAATATCTATTTTTGTGGAGAGTGTAATAGTGAAAGGGTGAATAATTACGCTTTTGAGAGTATAATCTGGTAATTGAAATATATGAATGAAGTAGAGAAAATGCGTAGTTCGCAACTGGCGGATATGTCTGCCCCGGAAGTACAGGTAAAGTTTGAATATGCCAAGAAGTTGCTGGCAAGGATGCGGCAATTGAGTACTTACGATGAGGCTTACAGAGGATTGTTGGAAGACCTGATACCGGGAATACCGGAGACATCCGTTGTGTGCCCGCCTTTCCATTGCGATCATGGGGATGGTATACGTCTGGGTGAACACGTATTTGTGAATGCAAATTGTACTTTTCTGGACGGAGGTTATATCACGATTGGTGCCCATACATTGGTGGGACCTTGTGTACAGATTTATACTCCACAACATCCGATGGATTATGTAGAACGTCGTACTCCGAAGGAATATGCCTATCCGGTGACGATAGGAGAGGATTGCTGGATTGGCGGTGGTGCTGTTATTTGTCCCGGCGTAACAATTGGTGATCGCTGTATTATTGGCGCCGGAAGTGTGGTGACGAAAAACATACCCGATGATAGTGTGGCGGTAGGAAATCCGGCGAAGGTGATCAGAAAGGTAATGCCGGAACGATGAAGTGATGTGAATTCAGTTATCTGTTAAATCAAAATACGATCTTGAACCATGAAAAAAATCCCCCTTTTCTTTATTGTTTTAGTTTGTATGTTGGCTGGACAATTAAAAGCAGCAGACGATTTTCTTCCCCAATCCAGATGGATTGGCAGTGAACATTCTCAAAGTACTCCGAACACTTGGCTTTGTTTCCGTAAAACAATCGAGCTTCCCGGTGTTCCCGGTGAGATGATTGCCAACATTGCCGTGGACTCTAAATACTGGTTGTGGATTAATGGAGAACTGGTCGTTTTTGAAGGTGGGCTGAAGCGTGGTCCGGCTCCCGGAGCTACTTATTATGACCGGGTGGATATGGCTCCTTATCTGAAGAAAGGAAACAATGTTATTGCCTTGTTAGTGTGGCATTTTGGAAAGAATGGGTTCAGTCATGTAAACAGTGGGACTGCTGCTCTGCTTTTTAGTGCCCGGGCATCGGGGGTGACTATTGTCAGTGATAAGAATTGGCAGTGCAGTGTGTATCAGGCTTATCAGAATACAGAAGCGCCATTCCCTAATTATCGTTTGTCCGAAAGTAATATCCGCTTCGATGCACGCAAAGAGTTGGCAGGCTGGAATCAACCTTCTTTTGGGGGTAAGTTAGGCCCGGTCATTGAAATTGGCTTTCCGAATGAAATGCCGTTTGGAAAATTGGTGCCTCGTCCCATTCCGATGTGGAAGGATAGCGGATTAAGGGAATACCCGGAGGTGGTGAAGAATGAAACCGGAGATACTATTCGTTGCCGTTTGCCATATAATTGCCAGATTACTCCTTACTTGCATGTGAAAGCTCCTGCCGGATTGAAGATTGGTATGCTGACTGATAATTATACAGGTGGCAGTGCAAACAATGTGCGGGCGGAATATATTACTCGCGAAGGTGAACAGAACTATGAAAGTTTTGGATGGATGAACGGACATGAAATGCTGTATGTGATTCCTGCCGGAGTGGAAGTATTGGGGCTTAAATATCGGGAAACGGGTTATAATGCAGACATAAAGGGGACTTTCACCTGTGATGATGCTTTCTTTACCGAGCTCTGGAAACGGAGTGCCCGTACCTTATATATTACCATGCGCGACAATTATATGGATTGCCCCGATCGCGAACGTGCGCAATGGTGGGGAGATGAAGTGAACGAGCTGGGTGAAGCTTTCTATGCGCTCGACCCGCGTGGCTGGCAATTGGCTGTCAAAGGCATTTATGAACTGATGAATTGGCAACGGCCGGATGGGATTATTGCCTCTCCGGTTCCATCGGCTAACTGGTGTAAAGAGTTGCCTCTGCAAATGCTCGCCTCTGTCGGATGGTATGGATTTTATACACAGGCATTTTATAGTGGTGATTATTCATTTGTTCCTCACATTTATGAGGGAATGAAAAAATACCTGCATGAAGTGTGGGAGGTGGATACGCAGGGATTTCCTGTTCCCCGTCCCGGTGACTGGAATTGGGGCGACTGGGGGACTGACGTTGACCTGGAAGTTCTTACTACTTGTTGGTATTATTTGGCTCTTAAGGCTGAGAAAGAATTCGCACTTTATTTATATAAACAAAACGATGCCAATCGGGTAGACGAAATGATGAAGCGTATTGCCGCTGCTTTTGATAATCGTTATTGGACGGGTACCGCTTATCGTTCCAGATCGTATAAAGGTGAAACTGATGACCGCTCTCAGGCTATGGCCGTTGTGAGTGGATTGGCTCCGGTGGGAAGATATAAGGCTTTGCTGAAGGTTTTCAAGAAGGAATATCATGCCAGTCCCTATATGGAAAAATATATCATGGAAGCTCTCTTTGTGATGGGGGAACCGAACTTTGCATTGGAGCGTATGCGTAGCCGGTATACTAAAATGATGGCATATCCTTATACTACCTTATTCGAGGGGTGGGGAATAGGTGCCGAAGGTTTCGGGGGTGGTACTATCAACCATGCGTGGAGCGGTGGTCCGTTGACTATATTGAGTCAAAAGTTATGCGGAATAGAACCTCTGAAGCCTGGCTTCAAGCATTTTCGGGTAGCTCCGCAGCTTGGTATGTTAAACGAGGCATCGGCAGTGGTACCTACTCTTTACGGCGATATACGGGTAGATATAAAGAAACAAGACCGTATCGTGAATATACATGTAATCGTTCCTCCGGGTACTACTGCTGTAGTGGTATTGCCTGCTGGCAAAGAAAAGGTACTTCCACCGGGAAGTTATATCCTCCCGTAAACCGGGAAGAGAAAACATGAGTTATAAGGATGATTCTTTGATGAAAAAAAAGTTTTTTGTTAAATTGCTGAATTTCAATAAGTATATATCTTTCTGTATGTTTTTCTTAGAAAATAGTTCGCAATTATTTTGGTAATCTCAAAATAAGCTGTACCTTTGCATCGCTTTTGAAACGAAAGTGTACGGGCGCTTAGCTC
>OKST01001238.1_pt1 | contig 13095 bp, 10 predicted proteins | sample 1606341 | NCBI WGS metagenome assembly OKST01 (sample SAMEA3879563, study PRJEB24766) | human gut metagenome | biome: human-associated habitat; feature: feces | place: USA | collected 1985/1987 | reverse complement strand
CATATACGCCTGTAGTATTTTGTGCTGTGAGTGACGTAATGGCACTCATCCCATAGACTTTATGTGCCATCATAGTCTTTAAGTCAGCCTGTATTCCGGCACCGCCGCTGCAATCACTGCCGGCAATAGTAAGTAAATTTTTCATTTCTGCTCCTTTACATAAAAAACGGGCTCAGCATAAGCCGGCCCGTTTACAATATTACAATAAGCTTTTTACTTTAGCTGCAACGTTTTCGGCAGTAAAGCCGTATTCCTTCATTACCGTGCCGCCCGGTGCGGATGCACCAAATTTATTGATGCCGATAACATTATCTTCGCTGCCGGTATAGCGGCTCCAGCCCAAAGTTACGCCGGCTTCAACGGCAACCTTCGGCAAGCCTTCAGGCAATACGGATTTTTTATATTCTTCGCTCTGCATTTCAAACATATCCCAGCTCGGCATGGATACCACGCTTACGCAAATGCTTTCTTCGGCAAGTTTGGCCTGTGCTTCCAGTGCCAGATGCACTTCGCTGCCAGTGGCAATAATAACCGCTTTGGCTTCACCCTGGCCTGCGTCAAGCACATACGCGCCTTTACCGGCGTTATCGTGGATAACAGCGGCATACTTATGCAGTACTGGCAATTTCTGGCGGCTTAAAAGCAATGCCGTAGGCTTATGCTGGTTCAGACAGGCTGTCTGCCATGCCATAGCGGTTTCCAAAGCATCTGCCGGGCGGATAACGCACAAATTAGGAATAACGCGCAGGCTCATAGCATGCTCTACCGGCTGATGCGTAGGCCCGTCCTCGCCAACGGCAATGCTGTCGTGCGTAAATACAAAGATGGAACGCAGGCCCATCAGCGCAGCCATACGTACTGCCGGGCGCATAAAATCGGCAAATACAAGGAATGTGCCGCCAAACGGAATGAAGCCGCCGTGCAGCGCAATACCGTTCAGTGCTTTGCCCATAGCATGTTCGCGCACGCCAAAATGAATATTTCTGCCGGTTCTGTCATCTTTGGAATAATAACCGCAGGTTTTCATTACGGTTTTATTGGAAGGGCCAAGGTCGGCACTGCCGCCAACAAGCTGAGGCAGCTGCATGGAAAGTTTCTGCAGCACTTCGCCGCTTGCTTCACGGGTGGAAATGCCTTCAATGTCATTAAATACTGCTTCAAGGTCGCTGCGGCTTACAAGCACATCGCCTTTAATGCGTTCTTCAAGTTCCTTGCCGAGTTCCGGGTAAACCACTTTATAATCTGCAAGCAGTGCTTCCCATGCAGCCTGTTTTTCTGCACAGGCAGCAAGTTTATCGTCAAAATGCTTGCGTACGGTTACCGGCACATAAAAGCTCTGCCCAACCGGCCAGTCAGCCGCTTCTTTGGTTTTGGCAACGCCTTCGGCGCCAAGCGGTTCGCCGTGACAGGAAGCGTTATCCTGCTTCGGGCTGCCGTAACCGATATGGGTACGTACAATAATAAGGCTCGGATGTTCGGTATCAGCCTTGGCTTCTTTAATGGCATTTTCCAAAGCATCGATATCTTCGGAATCGGCAACGCGCAGTACCTGCCAGCCGTATGCTTCAAAGCGTTTGCCTACATCTTCGCGGAAAGCAATTTCGGTATCGCCTTCAATGGTAATATGGTTGTCATCATAAAGATAAATAAGTTTGCCCAAACCCAAAGTACCGGCCAGAGATGCCGCTTCGCTTGCAACGCCTTCCATCTGGTCGCCGTCGCTGGTTAAACCGTAGGTATAATGGTTAACCACTTCAAAGCCCGGTTTGTTGTATTTGGCAGCCAGCATGGTTTCGGCAATGGCAAAACCAACGCCCATTGCAAAGCCGTGGCCCAGCGGACCGGTAGAAGCATCTACACCGGGAGTAACACCATATTCCGGATGGCCCGGAGTAATGCTGCCCCACTGGCGGAAATTTTTAAGCTGTTCAATAGAAACATCGTATCCTGCCAGATGCAGCATTGCATAATACAATGCACTGCCATGGCCCGGAGATAAAATCCCTGTTGAACCAGTTGGGGTCTTTGGGGTTATAGTTCATAAAACGGTCCCAAACCGTGTACATCAGCGGAGCCGTGCCCAAAGGAAAGCCCGGATGCCCGGATTTGGCCTTTTCTACTTCATCAATAGATAAAAATCTTAAGGTGTTTACTGCAACCTGGTCAATCGTCTGCATAAAATAAACCCTCCAATTATTGTACGTTATTTGTATAAATTATAACATACTTAACATTTACTGCATAGTTAAAAGCGCATAATTGTCAGCATTATTTTTCAAAATCTGCCCGGTGCCGTTTAAAAAAGTTATAATACACCCGCACGTTTTCCAGTTCCGTCCAGCGTTTTACTTCCGCAGGGCAAGAATCAAAATCATAAATTTGCGCATTTTTTACCGAAAGCACAAATGGTGAATGTGTTGCAATAATGAACTGGCAGCCGTAAAAACGCGCCGAATCTTCCAGAAAGCGCACCAGTTCCATTTGTTTTTGCGGCGAGAGGCTGTTTTCCGGCTCATCAAGCAGGTACAGCGCGTTTTCTTCAATTTTCTGCGCAAAATACATAAAAGCGCTTTCGCCGTTGGATTGTTCCCGTACATTAACACCGACATTTTTCTTTACATACATCGACTGCGTATTGCTCCGTACTGATGTAAGCTTTTTCAGTTCTTCAAAATCGTCAAGGCTGCGCAGGCGGAATTTGCCGTTATCGGTGGACTTGATTTTCCGGTATTCATCAAAAAGTTCTTCCCTGCCTGAGTCAATGCCTTCGTTCAGCATACGCAGATTAAGCATAAAATCAAAAACGTCATCGCTTGTAATAATACGGCTGTTTGCCGGAATTGCCGTGCCTTTTAATGTATAGCCGCATAAATCAACATAATCGTTAAAAAAGCTGCTTTTGTTATATACGGCACTGCGCTCAAGCTTCAATTTTTCGGCAATTACGTTTAACGCCGTTGTTTTGCCGCTGCCATTACTGCCGTAAAAAATAGTTACCGGCTCAAAATCAATCTTTTCTATTCCCCGCTGCGATAAAATTTTAAACGGATAAAACGAACTGTAACATTTTTCCTTTACATTTATGATAACGTCAAATTCTTCGCTGTCAGTTGGGAAAGTAAAACTTTTTAAATAAAGCATTGCATATAATTCCTTTATTTTTTAAGGCCGACAAAATAAATTTACTAAAAACGCCGCCGTTAAAACCGGCGGCGTTTTGCAGGTTTAAACCTGGCAAGTATTTAATTTACTGCTGTTCTTTACGTTCGGCAATAATTTTTTCTGCCATTTTCTGCGGCACATCTTCGTAATGGTCAAATTTCATTTCAAAAGTGCCAAGGCCTTGTGTCAGCGCACGCAGGTCAACAGCATATTCGGTAATTTCTGCATAAGGCACCTGTGCTTTAATGCAGCCCATACCGTCATCAAGGCTCTGCATGCCCAAAATGCGTCCGCGTTTGCTGTTAAGGTCGCCTATAACGTCGCCCATCATGCTTTCGGCGCAGTATACATCAAGGTTGTAAACAGGTTCCATCAAAACAGGTTTTGCTGCTTCCATAGCTTTTTTAAACGCTATGTTGGAGGCAGTTTTAAATGCCATTTCCGAGGAGTCTACGGTATGATAAGAACCATCCGTCAGGGTAATTCTGATATCAACTACCGGATAACCAGCCAGTACGCCGCGTTCCATGGATTCACGCATGCCTTTTTCAACAGCCGGAATGTACTGACGCGGTACAGCGCCGCCGAAGATTTTATCAACAAACTCAAATCCGCTTCCGGGCGGCAGCGGTTCCATGGTAATAATAACATGGCCGTACTGCCCATGGCCGCCAGATTGTTTCTTATGTTTGCCTTCAACATTAGCAGCAGTGCCGCGGATGGTTTCGCGGTATTCAACAATCGGCGCACGCAAATCGGCTTCCACACCGAATTTACGTTTCATGCGTTCCATAATAATTTCAATATGCTGGTCGCCCATACCGCTGATTAAAGTTTCTTTGGTAGCGGTGTTTCTGGTAACGATAATAGTCGGGTCTTCGTCCATCAGGCGGTTCAGAGCCGAAGCAATCTTTTCTTCCTCACCTTTTTTCTTCGCGTAAATAGCACGTGTATACATCGGCAGGGGGAATGCAATAGGTTTAAAGAGTACCGGAGAGTTTTTATCGCTCAGAGTATCGCCGGTAGCGGTAAACTGCAATTTGGTGGTAACACCGATATCGCCGGCAACAACCTGTTTCATCGGAATCTGCGTTTTGCCGCGCATGGTAAACACCGTGCCGAAACGTTCTTCTTTTTCACGGCTGGCGTTGTAAACCACGCTGTCGCTCTTGATAACGCCGGAGAATACTCTGAAGAAGCTCAGGCGGCCAACAAACGGGTCGGAAGTTGTTTTAAATACCAAAGCTGCCATCGGTGCATTGGCATCACGTATTTCTTCTTCGCCGGTTTCCGGGTTAACAACGGTAAAGTCATTCAAAATTGCCGGGTAAGTATAGTCAATAATAGCATTCATTACACGGCCAAGGCCGATATCTTTATAAGCACTGCCGCAGAGTACCGGGAAAATAATGGCCTGGCGGATACCTTTAATCAGGCAGTCCATAATTTCCTTGTCGCTGATGGTTTCGCCTTCCAGATAACGCATCATGCAGTCGTCATCGGCTTCAACCGCAGCTTCAACCATTTTTTCATGTGCTTCTTTGGCGGCTTCCATATATTCTTCCGGAATATCCATTTCAATGGAATCGTTGCCATTAGCTTTATAAGCCTTCATTTTATAAATATCAATAACGCCGCAGAAGCCGGATTCTTTGCCCAAAGGCAGCTGCAAAGGCAATACGCGTTTGCCTATTTTAGCGCGCAGATTATCAAGAATGCTGTCAAAATCAGCATTTTCACGGTCCATTTTATTTACGAAAACTATGCGGGGCAAATGTGCTTCTTCAGCAAGTTTCCAGCACTGTTCGGTGCCAACCTGCACGCCGCTGGTTGCGCATACAACAATAAGCGCACTGTCAACCGCACGGAATGCGCCTTTAACTTCGGCCACAAAATCTGCAAAGCCCGGAGTATCAATAAAGTTGATTTTAGTATCACGCCATTCAACCGGTGCCAAAGTAGCGTTTACGGATACGCCGCGTTTAATTTCTTCCGGTTCATAGTCAGTGGTGGTAGCGCCATCTTCAACCTTGCCCATTCTGGTAATTGCGCCCGAACGGTACAGCAGGCCTTCCGTAACTGATGTAGTTCCTGCCCCACCATGGCCCACAATGGCCACATTGCGGATTCTGTCTCCGGTATACTCTTTCATACTTATTCCCCCTTGTTTACAAACATTATTGAAATATATTTTCTGCAAAAATTTTATATTTCCTTTAATTGACAGTAAATTTGGAAAATTATTTATTTTTAGTACCAAAACTGTTGCATAAGTAACAAAAAACGGTACAGCTTGTAACTGTACCGTTAAAAAATTTTTATTTACTTAAATTCTACTTTTAAATGCTGCCGTTCTACCATGCGCTGGAATTTATATTTAGGATGCCCTACCATTAAAGTGCCGCAAATTTTAAACTTGGGCGGCACGCCTACCAAATCCAAAAGCGGCTGGTAACCTGCTATGCCGCAGGTCTGGATAAACCCGGCAATGGTTGTGCCAAGCCCGATTGTAGGTGCAAAAAGTTCTGCATAAGCCCATGCCTGCTCGGCATTGCTTACGCCGGTTCTGTTAAGGCGTTTTGCCGTTGCAAAAATAAGCATCGGCGCATTGCGGGCAATAATATCCTGTCCGCGGTCATTATACGCACGCAAAACGGTTGTAAAATAACGTTTGTCGCTGCTGCCTGCGTCAATCTCCTGCTGCATCCATTCTGCTGTTGCATCAGCAATCTTTTTAATGGTTTCCTTATCGCGGATAACGATATAATACATACCCTGCGAATTACCGGCAGTAGGCGCATAGCGGCATACATCAAGCAGCTTTACAATTTCTTCCTCAGAAGGAGGTTCCGGTTTAAACAAGCGCACGCTGCGGCGCATACGCAAAAAATTATATGCGGTTTCACTGTCCAAAACCGGCATCGGCAAAGGCTTCTGCTCTGCCAGCGGCGCATATTTGTTATCAAGCGCGCCCATAGGGCAAATGGCAACGCAGTGCCCGCAGCTCATGCAGCCGCGGTCAAAATCACATTTCGGCCCATCTTCCCCCATAGATAAAATGCAGGACGGGCAAGCCTGTACGCAAAGCCCGCACTTAACACATTTTTCGGTATCAACTTTCAACAAATCCATGCCGTCACCTCAGTCCTTAAAATATATAAATTCCAAACCGCCAAAATCGGTTAAAAAATCTGCATCTTTATATGCCTTGCCGCACAGTTCCTTATCTTTTGCCTTAGCACCGGCGGCATTAGCTATGCCAAGATATGCACATGCTGCCTGCGCGTCAAACTTAGCGGCATTTTCCAAAAGCGCTGCCTTTTCACTGTCGGCAAAAGAGCCTTTATTAGGATAAACATCCGTTGCCGCAATGATAAACACAAGCTGGCCGTTCTTTTTGGCTATAATGTGCGGAAACATCTGCATATTGGGATGCATCATTTCTATTTCGTAAGCATTGGCCTCAAGATAACGGCTCAAAATCTGCAAACCAAATTCATGAATTTCTTCTTTTGTCATTAACTGCGGCATCGTCATACTCCTTAAAAGAATTATAAACTTATTATACCATGCCCGGCCAAGTACCGCCATAGTTCCCGACTCATCAGTCACTAAAAATCAGACAAAATATATTTTTATTTCTGCCTGCAAATACGGCCAAGCAGTAAAAATATGTAAAATTCTATACAAAAAACAGCATACGCTTTATCATATCCTATAAATTAAAATATTGCAAGCCTGACGCACAAAAAATCCGGCATTTTAAGCCGGATTTTAAATTAAATATGCGCAATATTCGTATAATATGAAATTTTTCGTTAATAGTATATAAATCAGCAGCGTTTAAAATAAGGAGCAAGCTGCTTTTACTGATAACAAGAGCTTCAGGCATTATATTTTTGCAGTGCTTATATTTCATTTAAACGTTAATAAATTTTACAAACCACTAAAATAACGCTATACTAAAAGCAGAACAGTTTTGAGGAGGCAGCCATGTTAAGTTATAATTTTTACCAATACAGCGTAAACATAAATCCGTTAATGTTTGATGACGGGCACGGCGATTACAACCGCAGTTACGAGCGCGATTATGACGATTTCGACTACGCCGATTACTCCACCGACCACCGCGACAATAATTACCGCAATTTTGAAAAGAAACGCCGCAAAAGCGAAAAAGAAATTATTAAAGATATTTTAAACAGATGGAATTAATACCTTTACCGCTATAATAAACGTAAAAGCGGGGTGGATTTATGATTAACGAAACTTTAAAAAATTACAGCAAAGAACAATTAATAGAACTGATTGAAGGATACTGCAAAAATTGGCTTGCCATGGACGGCGTATGGTTTCAATCTATAGAGCGCAAGTACGGCATGGATGAAGCCATGGAGCATGACTGCGCCATTTGGGAAAAATTTACCGTAATTGAAGCTAAACGCATAAAAGCTTTTTTAAACCTGCCGGAACACCCCGGCATAGAAGGACTCAGGCAAGCATTAAAGCTGCGGCTATACGCCAATATTAACCGCGATGAGATTATTACCGAAGGCAATACTTTGATATACCGCACTACGGAATGCCGCGTACAGCACGCACGCAGCAGCAAAAACATGCCGCTGCACCCGTGCAAAGCTGTTGGCATTATAGAATACAGCGGTTTTGCCAAAACTATCGACAGCCGCTTTACCTGCGAATGTTTAAGCTGTTACCCCGATATTACCGACAATACCTGCCACTGCGCATGGAAGTTTACTCTGAAGGATTAGTTTCAGGTGTTTTCTCAGCGCCGTTTTCAGTAAATTTATATTCAGTTTTTTCTGTAAGCGTTGTAACTGTGCCGCCCGTTTTCCACGGTGCGGCTTCTTTTATTGTCCCGGCAGTTACAAGCCCGTTTTCATCAAAATAAACGCAGGTATCTTTTTTAAACTCCACAAAACCGGCGTTGCTGTTATCCGCCATATTTTGCTGCCAAAAAGCCGGACGAAGCTGAGTATCCTCATTCAGTGTCCCCATCTTCACTGCGCCGTTATCGTAAAATTCCAAAATCGAACTATCCGCAAAAGTTACAAACCCATACTGCCCTTCGCCAAGGCTCACAGTTGCCCGCGAAGCTATTGTTCCGCTTAAAACCGTGCCCTGCTTGCTAAAAGTAACGGCGGTGTCATCCTTATAACGCAAATGCCCGTAGCTTGGCAAAGCAATATTGTAAACGCTGCCAGGCCAGTAACGGTGATGCCGCGGGAACCACGCTCCGCCGGTATAAGCGGAAACAAAATAATTATCGTTAATTATGCGCTGCCAGCCCTGCGGGCGAAGGTAAGTATCATCAGCAAGCGTTCCGCTGATTACTTCACCGATGTCATTTAAACGCACAGCGGTTTTCTTTTTAAACTTAATCGTTTCGCCTACACTCCACCCCTGCGGATGTAGTTCAGTATTTTTATCAAGCATGCGGCTGCTGTCGGCAAAACACAAATTACTGATACCAAAACATAACAGCACTGTAAATATAACTGCTTTTTTCAGCATGGTTATCACCTCTTATCTCTATTTTACAATTTACAGTAATATCAGATTGTGAAAATATTATAAAAAATAAACTCAATTTAAACTCAATAATATGCAAAAGAGCGCCTGTTTTATATTTTCAGGCGCTCAAAATATTTTTAAAACAAATCTATCTGGTCGTTTTCCGGCAGGTCTTTTAAGGTGCCGTATTCAGCCAGTTTTTCTATTACCGATTTTGATACTTTGGAACGTACACGCAAATCTTCCTGCGAAATAAAAGGCACGCCGCTGCTGCGCGCTTCGTCAATGCTGAGTGCTGCGCTTGTGCCAATGCCGCTGAGTGCTGCCAGCGGTATGCGCACGCCTTTTTCCGTCGGCAAAAAGCGTGTCGGATGCGATTTATACAAATCTATCGGTTCAAATTCCAACCCGCGTTCCATCATTTCCACAGCAAGCTCCAAATAGGTTACGGTATCTTTATCCCTGTTGTTTGCCTTACCGCCCTGTGCATATACATCTTTAATAAATTTCTTCATATATTCTTTGCCCTTTGCGATATAGGCCGCGTCAAATTCCGGCGCACGCACGCTGAAATAAGCGGCATAAAAAGCTTTTGGGTAATGCACTTTACAGTAAGCAATGCGGTAAGCCATTAAAACGTAGGCAATAGCGTGTGCTTTAGGAAACAAATACTTAACAGTCTGACAGGAATTAATAAACCATTCCGGAACTTTGGCCGCCTTCATTGCGTCCAGCATTTTTGGCTCCAAACCATTTTTGGCGGCCTTGCCCTTACGCACATATTCCATCGTTTTAAACGCAAGGCTCGGTTCTACGCCCATGGCAATAAGGTTTGTCATAACGTCGTCGCGAGTTGCGATTGTATCTTCAGGCGGTTTGCCTTCTTTAATTAAATCCTGCGCATTGTTCAGCCATACGTCAGTACCGTGCGAATAACCGGAAACCCTGACTATCTGCCCGAAGTTTTTCGGCTGTACATCCTCTACCATCTGGCGTACAAAACGTGTGCCAAACTCAGGTATACCGTAAGTGCCAACAGAACTGTTAATCTGTTCCGGCGTTACGCCGAGCGCTTCCGTATTGCGGAAAATAGACATTGTAGCCTCGTCGCCGATAGGAATTTTAGTCGGCTTAATATGCGTAAATTCTTCCAGCAGCTTGATAACCGTCGGGTCATCATGGCCGAGTATATCAAGTTTAACCAGCCTGTCATTAATGGAATGATAATCGAAGTGAGTGGTTACGGTCGTGCTGTCGCGTTCGTCCGCCGGATGATTCATCGGCGTAATATAGTGAATATCCATATTGCGCGGCACAACCATAATGCCGCCCGGGTGCTGGCCGGTTGTACGTTTCAGCCCGGCAATGCCTTCCACCAGCCCCGCCATATAAGCCGGATGCTTGGTTAAGCCTTTTTCCTCGTAATATTTACGCACATAGCCGAAGGCTGTTTTGCTTGCCACTGTCGATATCGTACCGGCACGGCAAACATTATCGCGTCCGAATAATTCTTCGGTGTATTTATGCGCCACCGGCTGATATTCGCCGGAGAAGTTAAGGTCGATATCAGGTACTTTATCGCCGTGGAAGCCTAAGAATACCGCAAATGGAATGTTATGCCCGTCACGCCACATAGGTGTACCGCAATGCGGACAGTTTTTCTCCGGCAGGTCAAAACCGGAAGCATATTCGTTATTGGTAAAGAACTCGCTGTAACGGCATTCAGGGCAGCGGTAGTGCGGTGCCAGCGGATTAACTTCTGTAATGTCAATCAGTGTTGCAACAAGCGACGAACCAACAGAGCCCCTGGAACCTACCAGGTAGCCGTCATCAAGCGATTTGCGCACCAGCTTATGCGCAATGTAGTACAAAATAGCAAAACCGTTGTTAATAATAGAATCGAGTTCTGTTTTAATGCGCTCGGCAACAATTTCCGGCACTTCATCACCGTACCATTCATGCGCTTTATCGTAAACCATTTTCGGCAGCGCTTCTACCGCGCCCGGTATGGACGGCGAATAAAGCTGGTCACGGTCCGGCACTGGTTTTATTTTATCAACCATATCCGCAACTTTGTTGGGGTTGGTTACACAAACTTCATAAGCGACATCTTTGCCGAGATATTCAAACTCCGCCAGCATTTCTTCCGTCGTACGGTAATACAGCGGCGGCTGTTCATCTGCATCTTTATAATTCTGCACGCCCTGCAAAATTGTGCGGTATTTGCTGTCCTCCGGATTTAAAAAGTGCACATCACAGGTGGCAACTGTCATTTTGCCGATTTTTTTGCCCAATTCATAAATTTTACGATTATAATTTTTTAAATCTTCAACCGTACATTTATTTTCGCGCACCATATACATATTATTGCCCAAAGGCTGAATTTCCAGATAATCATAAAATGCAGCTATTTTAAGCAGTTCTTCTTCGCTTTTTCCCGCCCTGACGGCACGGTAAAGTTCACCTGCTTCGCATGCCGAACCTAAAATAAGCCCGTCCCTGTATTCTTTTATAACTGCACGCGGCAACGAAGGACGTGAAGGACGCGAATTATAATATTTTAAATGGCTTAAAGTAACAAGCTTATATAAATTCCTTAACCCGGTTTCATTCTTGGCCAGTATTATAATATGGTCAAGCTGTGTTTTGGCACCTTTCTTTTTCTTAATACTATCAGTAGGTTCAATATCAACACCTTCAACACCGCTGTCGCTGATTAAATAACCCTCCATGCCAAAAATCAGTTTTAAATCGCTGCCTTCGGCGGCATCATAGCAAAATGGAAACGCCTGCACAACACCGTGGTCGGTAATGGCAAGAGCTTTATGCCCCCACTTGATTGCTTTTTTTACCAAATCTTCCATCGGCGTCAAGGCGTCCATTTTGCTCATTTTGGTATGGCAGTGCAGTTCCACCCTTTTTACTTCGGCATTATCCATACGTTCTTCTTTTTCAATCAGCATAATGCCTTTAGGCTCGATAGTCATTTCGTCAAAAGCATAACGGTCACGCCTTGCATCGCCCATAATGCGCAGATACACGCCCGGCTTGATTAAACTTTTAAACTTATGGCATTCTTCAAGCGTTTGAAAATACATATTGATGAAAATGCCGTTTGTATCGTCGCTCAAATTAAAGCTGAGCTTAACGCGTTTGGTGCGCAGTTCACGCTCGTTAAAAGAAGTAAGCACACCGTCTTTGTCAAAGCATTTTACAAACTGGCCTTCTACAACAACGTTATTTTCTTCTTCTGTTATATCGTCAAGCGGACGGGGTTCGCCCTTGAAATTTTTGCCCCAGATAACACCATTGCCGTTTTTGCCTTTAGCGCCGTTTCCGTACAGCAATTCATACGCGCGGGCAAAATCAGCATCTGCTTCACTGCCGCAGCTGCCGTTTTCTTCATAGTGGTAACTTTCCAAATCGTTTTGCAGCGGTTCTTCCGGCAGGGGTATTTCTTCCGGTATAGGCTGCCCGCTGCAATTTGTAACAACAAACTCCGTCTCTTCAGGCGGTTCCGGCGGCAGCGGAATTTCTTCCGTTTCGGTTTTAATATTGACCTCCGCATTGCAGCAGGAAAGCTTTACCTTATGCAAAGAAAAAGCAGCGGCCAGTTTATCAGCCACTGCTAAAGCAAGCCTTTCTTCAACCGGAGCAGCGGCCTTATACTCAATTACCCATTCGGACTGTTCAACATCAACAAAAATCTTTTGCGGACGTATCAGCCTGGTATGCAAAAGGTCTGACTCCGAAAAGGACAATCCGGCTAAAAATTCAAAAAACTTAGCTGTATCGGGAACAATGCAATATTTAGCCTTCATTACCTTTACCTTTCATAAAACAACTTAACTTAAATTTTCTACAGTAATAATTCCGGAAATTCTCTGCAATCCACGGGCAAAACCTTCTTTATCGGTTTCCCTGCCAATTTTTAAATAAAGCTCCAGAATTACCTCATTTTTTTGAGAATTATTTTTTACGTTCATTGTTTTTACTTTTATATCGTTTTCGGACAAATACGAAGTAATATTTGTTATAATGCCCGGCTCGTTGTTGGCAACAATGCGGATATAACGGCGCGAATTGCGGTTGGAACTGGCAAAACGCTTTTCCCAGCTGCGGAACGAAACCAACGTAATAAGCATAATAGCCGTGGAAACAATGCTTATTACATACATTCCGGCGCCTGCCGCCAGCCCTATTGCAGAAACCATCCACAGGCTTGCCGCCGTGGTAAGCCCGCGCACGGTAACGCCTTCATGCATAATTGTGCCGGCGCCCAAAAAGCCGATGCCGCTTACTACCTGCGCCGCAATACGTGCAGAGTCCCTGTTATTGGCATTGCTTATGCCGCTCACGTAGGTGTCGTCAAAGCCATACATGGAAACCAGCATTATA
>OKST01001231.1_pt1 | contig 13165 bp, 12 predicted proteins | sample 1606341 | NCBI WGS metagenome assembly OKST01 (sample SAMEA3879563, study PRJEB24766) | human gut metagenome | biome: human-associated habitat; feature: feces | place: USA | collected 1985/1987 | reverse complement strand
CGCAACCGTCGGAGCGGTGCTTAAGCCGTAAGGCGGGAATTGTGCGGTGTTGCCATAAATAACTGTAATTATAGGAGGCACCCACCTTGAGGATCGCATTGATTGCCCATGATTCCCGCAAAGAGCTTTTGGCCCAGTTCTGCACAGCCTATGTGCGTATTCTGTCTCAGAACGAACTGGTTGCCACCGGCGTGACGGGCAAAGTGGTACACGATGCCTGTGGGCTGCCGGTTCGCTGCCTGTATCCCGGTGCACGCGGCGGTGCCGAGCAGATTTCCTCCATGATTGCCTGCGGCGAAATTGATATGCTGCTGTTTTTCCGCGACCCCGTCAACGCCCGGCCCAATGAGCCGAACGCCGTTACCCTGCTGCGCCTGTGCGATACCCGCGCCATCCCCGTTGCCACCAACATTGCCACTGCCGAGGTTTTGATCCACGGCCTGGAGCGCGGAGACCTGGCCTGGATCGAATTGCAGCGCGGGAGAAAATAACGAATATCCACGAAACCCCAGCAAGCATTTGTAGGGCAATACCGCATAATTCTAAGTGCCGATACGGCGAGCGAGGTGCGGCATCTGCCGGAGCGGTGCTTAAGCCGCTAGGCGGGAATTGTGCGGTATTGCCTTAGATATAACACAATTCCACAAATACAAAAAGCATGTGCTTTTTCCACCTTTGTCGGGCGGGAAATCACATGCTTTATTTTATTCTATTGCTTCCGTTATCTTTCAGGTAATTTTCAGCGCGCGCTGAATGCGGTAGACCAGGTAGCGGAACAGCCCAACGATCATGCTGCCCTCGCACCATAAATAGTTAGGCAGATTACGCCAGTAAAATTTGGGCTTTTTGATTTTGGGCAGGGCGATCTTGGCTTCCGCATAACCCTTGGCATAATCATTGCCGAAGCCGCGGTGACGGAACATGATAACTTTCAACAAATAGCCCAGCAGCATGGGGATAAAATTGACAACCAGCATGACCACCGGCTGATTTTTGTAGGGCAGCAGAATGCTGTTGCGGCCGCTCTGAATGCTTTTGAATGGGTTATACCGCACCGCGCCGGTGGTGGCACCGCAGATATGGCGGCACTTTGCGGTGGGGCAATAGACGTTTTTATAACCAAAATTGTTGGCGCGCCAGCTAAGGTCAACATCCTCATAGTAGGCAAAAAACAATTCGTCAAAAACGCCAATTTTATCCAAAATGGATTTTCTGTACAGTGCTGCGCCGCCACAGGCAGAAAAAATACGGCAGGGCTTCTGGTAGCGACTGGCTTTCAGGCCGTCGCCGCGCTTGCAGGCAAAGCCCAGAATCGTCATATAATCTCCGGCGTCATCGGCCAGTTCCGGCTCGTAATAGCGCAGCATCAGGCTGGATACCGCAAAAATCTTCGGGTCGCTCTCAGCGGTTTTCAGCAGCTCTTCCAACCAGTTCGGTTCGGCAAAGGCATCGTTATTGAACAAGGCCATATACTCGCCTTTGGCCATGGCAATGCCTTGGTTGACGGCATGGGAAAAACCGGTATTCTCGCTGTTTTCGATCAGGTGGTAGCGGGGGTTGCCGCAGTAGCTGCGGGCAATTTCGAGGCTTTCATCGGTGGAGCCGTTATCGATCACGATCAGCTCAAAGTCCTGCTCAGTCTGCGCCCAGATGGATTCGATGGAATCCCGCAGCCAGCCAGCACCATTCAGATTGGGGATAATCACGCTTGCTTTCACTGTGCTTCCCTCCTTTTAATAACCCATGCCGCCAAACAGGATGGGCATGTAAGAAAGGCCAACGATCACACTGTGCGCCGCAATCAGCAGGGCCAGAATGACCAGGTCCCCCACCAGCCGCTTGATCATGCAGGCAGTGGCCAGCTTCTGGCGCTCCTCCCATTTGCTGCCGCAAAGGCTCCAGTAAATCATCATGATAAGGCCCACCACCGGGATGGCAAACAACAGCAGCGTTGCAAGGTAATGCCCTGTGCCCATCTCTTCCTGTTGCTCGCCCTCATAGCACATGAAAAAGGGATCATCTTTCAGCGGAAATTCATCCTCGTCTTCATCATCCCAGTATTGAACCATATCCGGGTCCACATGGATGGTATAGCGCGGGCGGCTGGCTTCCGCTTTGGTGGGGGGCAGCGCACGGCCGCAGCGCGGGCAGACGGTAGTTCCCTTGGGAGCCACCAGACCGCATTGTTTACAAATATGCAATTCCATTTATATGTCCCCTTCCAGGCTCAGACTGCGGTCCAGCGGTGTGGCAAGAATGATCTGGGTGTTGGTGTTGCCCATCTTTTGCAGGTGGGTCAGCAGGTGTTCCAGTGCATCAATGCCGGGGCAGCTGACCTTGACGATAAAGTTATAGCTGCCGGTCACGCGGTAGCACTGCAGGATCTGCGATTCGCCCTGGATCATTTTAAGAAAATGTTCCCGTTCCGATGCCGCCGTCTGGATGGAAATCAACGCCTGGACTCGGTTATTCTCGCCGGGGTGGTGCAGGCGCACGGTATAGCCGCCGATAATGCCCTCCTGCTCCATGCGGTGGATACGGCTGGACACCGCCGGGCTGGTCAGGTTGACCTGTTTGGCGATTTCCTTGACCGGCATGCGGGCGTTGCGCATCATAAGCTGGATGATTTTGCTGTCTAATTCATCCATGTCGAGTCACTTCCTGTCAGTTTTAGTCAATGAGCACAATAAAAATAAAATAAAGCAAATAAACCTTGTATGGCATTACAAAACCGAAAACTCTTTCATTTTCTGTGCATATGCTGAATTATTTTAAGTTATCTGGGCATCATTATAATAAAAGCAAAACAAAATTGCAAGTATTGCATTTGACATTTTAATAATCAAGGCTATAATGTACTTGTAACAAGAAAGAGAAAAACAGAGTACAAACCCTTTAAGTTCCCATTTATTACATTACCATCTTCTGACCTTTATATACTTTCCCACCCCTCTATGCACAAAAGCCCGCTTTTCAAGCGGGCTTTTGTGTTTTTGTCTGCCATTTTGTATTCTGCTTTACTTTATGAAGCAGATTTGATTTGCTTTTTCTCCCATACCCTAGTATAATGATGGGTAGTTTGTCTATTTTTATCTTGTTTTGCAAAAACGGAAAGGACTCCGCTGTGAATACACGTCTGGTCGGCATTTTGATCGACTCTTTTCCTAAGATTTTAATTAACGGCCTTACGGTCACCCTGCCGCTTACGATCATTTCTTTTGCGCTTGCGTTGGTCATTGCGCTGATTACTGCCCTTGTGCAGACCGCCAAAATCCCCGTTCTGCGGCAACTTGCCCGGTTTTATGTCTGGGTCATCCGCGGCACGCCGCTGATGCTGCAGCTGATCGCCGTGACCTACGGTCCGTACTATCTTTTCGGTACGGCGGTGTCGAAAAATAAGCTCATCCCCGTGGTCATCGCGTTTGCCATCAACTATGCGGCCTATTTCTCGGAGATCTACCGCGGCGGCATCGAGTCGATCCCGGCGGGACAGTATGAGGCGGCGAACGTCCTCGGCTACACCAAGGCGCAGACGTTTTTGCGCATCATCCTGCCGCAGGTCGTCAAGCGCGTCATGCCCAGCGTCACCAACGAGGTCGTCACGCTCGTCAAGGACACCTCCATGGCCTTCACGGTCTCGTATCAGGAGATGTTCACCATCGGCAAGCAGATCGCAAACTCGCAGACGAGCTTCACGCCGTTTCTCGTGGCGGGCGTGTTCTATTTCGTCTTTAACGCCATCGTCGATTTTGTCATGGGCAAGATCGAAAAGCGCATGGACTACTATAAGTAAGGAGGTGCTGTCATGAGCGTATTGGAACTCAATCACGTCAAAAAATCCTTTAATAACGGGGAGCTGGAGGTCCTGCAGGACATCAGTCTGAGCGTTGAAAAGGGTGAGGTCGTGGCTATCATCGGCCCGAGCGGCAGCGGCAAATCCACGCTGCTGCGCTGCGCGACGCTGCTTGAAACGATGGACGGCGGTGATCTGGCGTACCTTGGCAAGCAGGCAGTTACAATGGAAAACGGAAAATCCGTCTATGCGAAGCCTGCCGTACTACGGAAAATACAGGAGAATTTTGGAATGGTATTCCAGAGTTTCCATCTGTTTCCTCATTATAATGTTATGAAAAATCTCTGCGATGCGCCGATCCATGTACAGAAGCGAAACCGCGCGGAGGTGGAAGCACAGGCGGAAGAGCTGCTTGGAAAAATGGGTCTGACCGGAAAGGAAAAGGCGTATCCGTGTCAGCTTTCCGGCGGCCAGTGTCAGAGAGTTGCGATTGCGCGCGCGCTGATGCTGAAACCGAAGGTGCTCTTTTTCGATGAGCCGACATCGGCACTCGATCCGGAGCTGACAGGCGAAGTTTTAAAGGTCATCAAATCTCTTGCGGAGATGAACATGACGATGGTGATCGTTACCCACGAGATGAATTTTGCCCGGGAAATTTCCGACCGCGTCATCTTTATGGACCAGGGTGTGATCGCCGTGGAGGGAACACCGGACGAAGTCTTCGATTCCGAAAATGCCAGAATGCAGGGTTTTTTGGGAAAATTTCGTGAGAAGTAACGACGTTGCACTTGCCTAAAAAAACAACATGCGTTATACTAGAGCGTGGTTGAAACGTATTTCAAACACGCTCTTTATACGTCCCATTCTGTTTTTGGGAATGAAAAAGAGCGGGGATAAAAGAGAAACCGAATACACATTTTGACAAGAAAAGGAGAATCGTGTCTATGAGCGGAACTGACAGATATGTAAGCCCTCTTTCCGAACGTTATGCAAGCAAGGAGATGCAGTACATCTTCTCCCCGGATATGAAATTCCGTACCTGGAGAAAGTTATGGATTGCGCTGGCTGAGACAGAAAAAGAACTGGGACTTTCTATTACAGATGAGCAGATCGAAGAACTGAAAGCAAATGCCGAGAACATCAACTACGATGTGGCAAAAGAAAGAGAGAAAGTCTGCCGTCATGACGTAATGTCCCATGTGTATGCCTACGGCGTACAGTGTCCGAAAGCAAAAGGAATCATCCATCTGGGAGCAACCAGCTGCTACGTAGGCGACAATACCGATATCATTGTCATGAACGAAGCCTTAAAGCTGGTGAAGAAAAAACTGGTGAACGTTATCGCTGAGCTGGCAAAATTTGCGGATACCTACAAAGACCAGCCGACCCTTGCCTTCACCCACTTCCAGCCGGCACAGCCGACCACCGTCGGAAAACGTGCAACCCTGTGGATGCAGGAATTCTTAATGGACCTTGAAGATCTCGAGTACGTACAGAGCACCTTAAAGCTGCTCGGCTCCAAAGGAACAACAGGCACACAGGCAAGCTTTTTAGAGCTGTTCGACGGAGATCAGGAGACCATCGACAAGATCGATCCGATGATCGCTGAGAAAATGGGCTTCAAGAACTGCTATCCTGTTTCCGGACAGACGTATTCCAGAAAAGTCGATACGAGAGTATTAAACGTTCTGGCAGGCATTGCGGCAAGCGCAACAAAATTCTCCAACGACATCCGTCTTCTGCAGCACTTAAAAGAAGTTGAGGAGCCGTTCGAGAAAGGACAGATCGGATCTTCCGCCATGGCATACAAGAGAAATCCGATGAGAAGCGAGCGTATCGCATCCCTGTCCCGTTATGTGATCACCGATGCATTAAATCCGGCCATCACCTCTTCTGTACAGTGGTTTGAGAGAACCCTCGATGACTCTGCAAACAAGAGACTTTCCATTCCGGAAGGCTTCCTTGCCATCGACGGTATCCTGGATCTGTGCATGAACGTCGTAGACGGACTTGTGGTTTATCCAAAGGTTATCTTAAAACACATGATGGCAGAGCTTCCGTTTATGGCAACTGAGAATATCATGATGGATGCGGTAAAAGCAGGCGGCGACCGTCAGGAGCTGCATGAGAGAATCCGCGAGCTGTCCATGATCGCCGGAAAACATGTCAAAGAGGAAGGCCGCGACAACGATCTTCTGGATCTGATCGCAGCGGATGAGATGTTCCATCTGACCAAAGAAGAGCTGGAAAAGACGATGGATCCGTCCAAATACACAGGCCGCGCATCCGTACAGGTTGACGCATTCCTGAAGAACGTAGTTAATCCGGTGCTTGAGGCAAACAAAGAGGCACTTGGCATGACTGCGGAAATCAACGTCTGATGCGTTTGATAAACAGAAATAATAAAAAAACAAATTTTATAAGTAATAATAAGTTTTACTTATGAAGAAAACATGGTATACTATGCATGAACGGCCGAAACAAAGAGGCCGCAAGTATACGTTGAATTAGGAGGATGTCACATGATTAAGGCAGTAGTAGGAGCAAACTGGGGAGACGAGGGAAAAGGTAAGATTACCGATATGCTCGCAAAAGAGGCAGACATTATTGTCCGTTTCCAGGGTGGTGCGAATGCAGGCCATACCATTGTAAACAACTATGGAAAGTTTGCACTTCATACCCTTCCATCCGGCGTATTTTACAGCCACACAACAAGCGTAATCGGAAACGGTGTTGCACTCAATATTCCGGTTCTGATCAAAGAGTTAAATGAGATCGTTTCGAAGGGAGTGCCGGCACCGAAGATCAAAATTTCCGACCGTGCACAGATGGTAATGCCGTACCACATCCTGTTCGATCAGTATGAGGAAGAGCGTCTGGGCGGAAAATCCTTTGGTTCCACCAAATCCGGTATCGCTCCGTTCTACTCAGATAAATATGCAAAAATCGGTTTCCAGGTAAATGAGCTGTTCGATGACGAGCATCTGAAAGAGAAACTGAAATCCGTATGCGAAACCAAAAACATTCTGCTTGAGCATCTGTATCACAAACCGCAGTTAAATCCGGATGAGATCTATGCAGAGCTGATGGAATACAAAAAAATGGTTGAGCCATACGTATGCGATACTTCCGCATTCCTGTGGAATGCCATCCAGGAAGGAAAGGAGATCCTGCTTGAGGGCCAGCTTGGTTCTTTAAAAGACCCGGATCACGGAATTTACCCGATGGTAACTTCTTCTTCCACACTGGCCGGCTACGGCGCAGTAGGAGCAGGTGTTCCGCCGTATGAAATCAAGAAAATCGTAACCGTATGCAAAGCTTACTCCAGCGCAGTAGGAGCAGGTGCTTTCGTTTCCGAGATCTTCGGCGATGAGGCAGATGAGCTCAGAAGACGCGGCGGAGACGGCGGAGAGTTCGGTGCAACCACAGGCCGTCCGAGACGTATGGGATGGTTCGACTGTGTTGCTTCCCGTTACGGCTGCAGAATGCAGGGTACCACCGATGTAGCGTTCACCGTACTTGACGTACTTGGCTATCTGGATGAGATTCCGGTCTGCACAGCATACGAAGTAGACGGAAAAGAAATCCACGATTTCCCGAACACCAGCATTCTTGAGAAAGCAAAACCGGTGCTGAAAACGCTTCCGGGCTGGAAATGCGATATCCGTGGCATCAAGAAATACGAGGATCTGCCGGAGAACTGCAGAAACTACATCGAGTTTGTAGAGAAAGAAATCGGATTCCCGATCACCATGATCTCCAACGGACCGGGAAGAGACGATATCATTTACCGCAACAAATAATTCAGGCGGTTTTTAGAGGATTTTTATGAAAAAAGCAGGACAGCTTCTCGCAGTTCTGACAGCGGCTTCCGTGCTGCTGTCGGGCTGTGAGAAGTTAAAAGATGTGACAACGACATCTGTCTATGTGAGCAAAAATGGTGTTGTGACAGAAGCTATTGTGGAAGATTACAGCAAAGACGATGATTACACGGAAGACGAACTGAAGGTCTTTGTGGAGGATGACATCAAAAAATTCACAGAGGAGCGCGGCGATGCGGATTCCGTGAAGCTGGAAAAATGCCAGATCAAAGAGGACAAGGTGGAGATCCGGATGGAATACGGAGATTACCAGTCCTACGCGGATTATCACGGAGCAGAATTTTTCGCAGGCACGCTGGATGAGGCAGAAGAAGCGGGATATGATTTTTCCGCTTCCTTTGTCGATTCTAAAGGCAATGAGGTTTCAGTCGAAGATGCGGTCAAAGGCGTTAAGCATGTACGCGTGATTGTCTGCGAGGAGCCGCTGGAAATCGTAACGGAAGATCCGGTGCTCTGCGTTTCCGGTACAGCCGTGATCAAAGGAAAAAACACGGTGGATACGGCCGGCGAGTGGACCACAAAGTCCACAGAGAGTGATTCTGCGTCATCATCAGAGCAGACTAAGACAGAAGAAACAGAGCAGGAATATGAGCAGGACGTTCTTCTTGCCAGTCCTGTTATTGTTGTTTATGGTAAGTAAACAAATAAAATAGAGGAGTAACTAACTATGGAAAAGACAATGGACAAAATTGTGGCAGTAGCAAAATCCAGAGGTTTTGTATATCCGGGTTCCGAAATCTACGGCGGCCTGGCAAATACCTGGGATTACGGCCCGCTCGGTGTTGAGCTGAAAAACAACGTGAAAAAAGCATGGTGGCAGAAATTCGTGATGGAGAGCCCGCACAACGTAGGTGTTGACTGCGCGATCCTGATGAACCCGCAGACATGGGTAGCTTCCGGTCATCTCGGCGGATTTTCCGATCCTCTGATGGACTGTAAAGAGTGCCACGAGCGTTTCCGTGCAGACAAGCTGATCGAAGACTTCTGCGAGGAAAAAGGCATTGAAATCGAAGGCGGCAGTGTAGACGCATGGTCCCAGGAAGAGATGAAGAACTTCATCGAGGAGCATCAGATTCCGTGTCCGTCCTGCGGAAAACATAACTTTACCGATATCCGTCAGTTCAACCTGATGTTCAAAACCTTCCAGGGTGTTACAGAGGATGCGAAGAACACCGTATATCTTCGTCCGGAGACTGCACAGGGTATCTTCGTAAACTTCAAAAACGTACAGCGTACTTCCAGAAAGAAAATTCCGTTCGGAATCGGTCAGATCGGTAAATCTTTCCGTAACGAGATCACACCGGGTAACTTCACCTTCCGTACCCGTGAGTTCGAGCAGATGGAGCTGGAGTTCTTCTGCGAGCCTGGCACCGACCTTGACTGGTTCCAGTACTGGAGAGGCTTCTGCATCAACTGGCTGAAGAGCCTCGGCATGAAAGACGAAGAGATGCGTGCAAGAGACCATTCTCCGGAAGAGCTGTGCTTCTACAGCAAGGGAACAACCGATATCGAGTTCCTGTTCCCGTTCGGATGGGGCGAGCTGTGGGGAATCGCAGACCGTACCGATTACGACCTGACCCAGCATCAGAATGTATCCGGACAGGATATGACCTATTTCGATCCAGAGAAGAACGAGAAATACATCCCGTATGTTATCGAGCCGTCTCTTGGTGCTGACCGTGTCGTTCTGGCATTCCTGTGCAGCGCTTATGACGAGGAAGTTCTCGACGCAGAGAAGAATGATGTTCGTACTGTGATGCATTTCCATCCGGCACTGGCACCGGTAAAAATCGGTGTGCTTCCGCTTTCCAAGAAGCTGAACGAGGGCGCTGAGAAAGTCTTTGCAGAGCTGTCCAAGAAATACAACTGCGAGTTTGATGACCGTGGAAATATCGGAAAACGGTATCGCCGTCAGGATGAGATCGGTACTCCGTACTGCATCACCTACGACTTCGATTCCGAGACCGATGGTGCTGTTACCGTCCGTGACCGTGACACCATGGAGCAGGAGAGAATTAAAATTGAGGATCTCGATGCTTACTTTGCAGATAAATTTACTTTCTAATCTGGCTTTTTAGTCCGAAAAAAGAGTAGAAAAAAGGATTCCCACTCGCGGGAATCCTTTTTTGTATACTTTGTATTACTCGATAATCGTACCTGTTTTTCCCTGGAATCCGGCGAGTGCAGAATCAATGGAAGTGATGACTGCGGTACGGCCGATGCCTTTCTCGAGGAAAGAAACAGCTGCTTCCATCTTCGGCAGCATGGAGTTTTCTCCGAACTGGCCTTCTGCGATGTATTTCTTCGCGTCAGCAACGGTGATGTGCTCCAGCGGTTTTTCGTCCGGGGTACCGTAGTTGATGGAAACGTTTTCCACGCTGGTCAGGATCATCAGCATGTCTGCGTTCAGCATTTCTGCCATCAGGCCGCTGGTGAGGTCTTTTTCGATGACTGCGGATGCACCCTTTAACTCTTCATTCTGCGGGAGAACCGGGATTCCGCCGCCGCCTGCTGCGATGACAACCTGTCCGGCATCGAGAAGAAGACGGATGGAGTCGATCTCTACGATATCCTGCGGCTTCGGAGCAGCAACGATTCGACGGTAGCCCTCCTCGGTTTTCGTTACGTAGTTTCCTTTTTCTTCCTCTGCGTCAGCCTCCTCTTTGGTAAGCGTACGGCCGATCAGTTTGACCGGATTGTTGAAGGCATCGTCGTACGGATCTACTTCAACCTGTGTAAGAATCGTGGATGTGGTTTTGAAGATTCCTCTGCGGAGAAGCTCAGCACGGATGGCGTTCTGCAGGTCGTAGCCGATGTAGCCTTCGCTCATAGCGGAGCAGACAGACATCGGGGCTGCGCTGTAGTCGGTGTGCATTTTGCCGAATTCATTCATCGCCATGTGGATCATGCCGACCTGCGGCGCATTGCTGTGGGTGATGAAAACATCAGCGCCGGCAGCAACGAGATCTGCGATTACTTTTGCGGAACGTTTTACGGCTGCTTTCTGTTCCGGCAGCGTCGTTCCAAGAGCTTTGTGTCCCAGTGCAACAACTATTTTTTTTCTTTTCATTGGAAGATACCTCTCTTTGCAGTTCATAGATTTTGATACGAAAAAACCAGGCATCAATATAAAACTATTATAAAGTTTATGGGGGCAAAAATCAAGAAGAAACCGACATTACGCACATTGAAATGTTTTTCGGACTATGGTATTCTATAAAAGTATCTGAGTCGTAGGGATTTGAAACGTGAAAGGGAGGTCCCGGCATGAAAAACATGCGCACGTTACAAAAACGGATCGCATATCAGCTCCAGCAGGGCAGTCTGGATGCGGAAGTTACAGGAATCACATGCGACAGCAGAAAAGTACAGCCGCAGAACGTGTTTGTCTGCATCCGCGGAAACAGGATGGACGGGCACGTATATGCAGAGGAAGCAGTCGAGAGGGGCGCTGCTATCCTGGTTGCGGAGCGGGAACTGGAAGGGATTCCGGAAAAGGTAACCGTACTCGTAGTAAAGGACAGCAGAGAAGCACTCGCACAGCTTTCCTGTGCCTGGGAGGACGATCCGGCGCAGCACCTTGTGACAATCGGAGTGACCGGCACGAAGGGAAAGACGACGACTGCATATATGATTTACGAAATCCTGCGAAAAGCAGGGATCCGCGCAGGACTCATCGGAACGATCGAGACGAGGATCGGGGAAAAAAGCATTCCGTCAGAAAATACAACGCCGGAGCCTGTTGTGCTGCAGAAGCTGTTTTCTGAAATGATGCGGGAGGGCTGCACCCATGTTGTGATGGAGGTTTCCTCGCAGGCGGAAAAACAGCACCGGTGTGATGGAATTACGTTTGCAGAATATCTGTCCTGCAAAAAGAAGCTGCTTCGCACCTGCAGAACCGGAATTGTAAACCGGGATGACAAAAGGTTTCCGGAGATCATAAGGCAGAGCACCTGCCGTCTGGTGACATTCGGATGCAGGGAAAAAGCTGATTTTATGGCAGCAGATGCAGCACTCGATCAGGCGCCCGGCGTGCTCGGTGTCTCATACCGGGTGCAGGGCGCAGCGGATTTTCCGGTACGGGTAGATCTGCCGGGTCTGTTTTCCGTTTCCAACTCGCTTGCCGCCATTGCGGTCTGCGCGCAGATGGGAATCCCGGAAAAGGCGATGCAGGAGGCACTTTCCGCAGTCCGCGTCCGTGGGCGGTGTGAGGCAGTTCCGGTGTATCCGGAAATGACGCTTCTCATTGACTACGCACACAATGCGATGAGCCTCGAAAGCCTGTTAAAGACACTGCGGAAGTACCATCCGAAGCGCCTGATCTGTCTCTTCGGCTGCGGCGGAAACCGCGCGCGGGACCGGAGATTCCAGATGGGAGAGGTGTCGGGGCGTCTGGCGGATCTGACCGTCATCACCTCGGACAATCCGCGGGATGAGGAACCACAGGCGATTCTGGACGATATCCGGACGGGAATCGGGAAAACAGAAGGCGCTTTCGTTGAGATTGCAGACCGTAAGGAGGCGATCCGGTATGTGATCGAAAACCGGCAGCCGGGCGATCTCGTGGTGCTCGCGGGAAAAGGCCACGAAACGTATCAGATCCGGAAGGGGAAACGGTACGAGATGGATGAGCGCGTGCTGATCCGGGAAATACTGGAAGAAAGTAAGGGGAATGTATGAGCAGCGTTTACGCTGATGTAATCGTAGACATCACAAATGAAAAACTGGACCGGACCTTTCAGTACAAGGTTCCGCCGGAACTGACAGGGGAGATTGGTCCGGGAACGGCGGTACAGATTCCGTTTGGAAACGGAAACCGCACGATCACCGGCTATGTGCTTTCCGTCGGAAACGAGCCGAAATATCTGCAGGACCGGATGAAGGCCATCCTCGCGGTACAAAAGGATGCGGCGACCGTAGAGACGAAGCTCATCGCGCTCGCCGCGTGGATGCGTCATACGTACGGATCGACGATGATCCAGGCGTTAAAGACGGTGCTTCCAGTCAAAGTAAAGGCGCGCGGGAAAGAAACCCGCGAAATTGCGCTTCTTGCAGATCCTGCGAGATGTGAGGAGCTGCTGGAAAACTACAGAAAGAAAAATTATAAAGCGAGAATCCGTCTCTTAAACGCGCTGCTGGCCCAGCCGGTTCTTCCAGGGCCGGTTGTGAGCAAGAAACTGAAAATCACGGCAGATACGCTGCACGTGATGGAAGAGCAGGGCGTGTTGGAAATCCGCCGTACGAGCACCTGGAGAAATCCGGTATCTGATGCGGCAGGAAGAACAACTGCGGGAAAACCAAACGAACAGCAGCAGGCCGTGGTGGACGGCATTCGAAAGGAATGGGAAGGACAGAACCGCCCCTGCCTGATCCGCGGTGTGACGGGAAGCGGCAAAACGCTCGTCTATATGGAGCTGATGGAGCGAGTGCTGAAGGAAGGAAAACAGGTGATCGTGCTGATCCCGGAGATTGCGCTGACGTATCAGAACGT